>MDTG01276872.1_pt1 | contig 68452 bp, 73 predicted proteins | sample 811421 | NCBI WGS metagenome assembly MDTG01 (sample SAMN05326645, study PRJNA326480) | marine metagenome | isolation source: seawater | place: Pacific Ocean: South East | collected 2011
AATTCTAGAAGTGGTTTTTTCTGACCTTGTATTTCTAGACCATCGATATATTTTTCTACTATAGTAAGAGTGTCTTCTACTCCTTCAATGTCTTCATCGTCCATTAAGTCCATGTGTTTGTGGTCGTCTACAACTACAACATGTAATGGATTAGCGGCATGTAGTTTGTCAATCATACTATCGAACCAGTATGGATTATCTTTGTTTACTACTATAACTTTTGTGAATTTGCCTGTATACTTTGTATAATCTTTATTACTAATTGTTTCAAATGATTCTTTTGTATCATCATAGAAACACTTTTCAAACATAGTCAAAGGATTATGTATTGGTGTCATCTCTCTTGTTTCAGTATCAAAGATATGAAAGTATTTGTTATCTCCATAATCTGACCAAGTAAATTGCATTTGAGAACCAAGATATCTGATATTTGCAAACTCAGATTTTTGGTGGAAATGTCCACTCAATACTTTCTCAAATCTTTTTACATAAGAATGGTCAAGTCCATGTTGACACGTCATGCCTGGCATCATTAATGCACCTTCAAACTCAAAGTGACCCATACACCAACTTGCATTTGCAGACAATAAAAAGTCTACTGCATCTGCATAGTTTTCGGGATTAATCCATGGGACAAGTGCAATATTGAATCCGTCATACTCTTTTACTTCACACTCTTGAATAACATTCACATTTGGTTGGTTGTATAATAACAACTCGGGGGAATTGACTTCGTTGGTATTCTTATAATAAGTATCATGATTACCAAGAATCAAGTCCATAGTAATACCACGTTCATTCATAGGTTCGATAAAGTGTTTGATATTTGCTTTCATGGAAGCAAAATTTATATACTTTCTTCGGTCAAAATAATCACCTAAGTGTATTATGTGTTTAATGTCATGTTCGTCCAAATAAGGGAAGAACACTTCATTATAAAATCGACCTTGGTAATTTGACATTTCTATCATATCACCACGAACACCACAATGGGTATCATTCAGTAATGCTATCTTCATTCAGTAAATTTTTCTAAGTTTGATGTTTTCTTTTTTGTTGATTTTCTTGACTTTCGAGGTTCATAGTCGACACGATTCATATTCTCTTGCATCCACTCAACATTCGTATTGATAAGTGTTGGGTCGTGTTCTCCGTCTATGGTATTAAATGCATCAGTAATCATACCAGCTGCGTCTGTTGCCTGTTGTTTGATAAAGACTTGTTTTTTCTCCTTTTGAATTCGTCTTAGGAAGGCATAATAACAGATTTGAGTGATATATGCGAATGCATTATCTGATTTCTCTCTGTTGAAATTTCCGATATATTGAATACAATTCTCAATTGCATCACATATCATTTCATCTCTATATGTGTAATTGATAAAATTAGGACGAGTCGATAATCGAGTCGCAATTTTATAGATACATTCACCAATGTATTCTGTCATTCTTGGGGGTGTTTTACCCTTTGATTCGGCAAGTTTAACTGATTCGTTGAACTCGGCGACTGCTAGTGTGAACTCCTTGTTATTAACATAGTGTTCATTTTGTTTTTTAGTAGTCATGTATCTATTATACACAAAAATCCTTAGATTGTAAGGGGGTTTTTATATATTTATTTTTCTGAGTATTTTAAGTTAATTTGACTATGGTGTTGTTCGTCTGCACGAACTTGTAGGATTAAGTCTGATAATTTTGCATTCTTAGACATACCATAGTAATCGATTGCAAGTTGTGGTGCTGGAATGTTTTCTATATAACCACTTTCCACTAGTCTAAGATATTCTGTATATGATTTTACTGCCTCTTCTTCAAAGTAATGAACCATTTTATGTGCAGTTTTAGGGAAGAAAACATACAATATAAAGTAGAAACACCAAAAGATTCCTTGAGAGAATAGAACCAACCACCTTTCAAATAGATTTGGTTTAGTGATTTCTACAAAGAACATAAGGTGCATTCTTTCGTTTTCTGCCTCTGCAAGTAATTCTCTTATCATAGGGCCGTATCCTGTTTCCATTTTACGAAGACTTTTCAAATGAATCCACATACCAGCAACCATGCCAGGCACACCTGCTATAGTTTCTAGAACAACTGCTCTATGACCATATCTACGTGCAAAAAATGTGTCTGCTATGAACCTAAAGAACTTAGTCATTGACATAGCAAAAAAGTTTGAAATTTTTTCCATAAACCCTCTTGTCAAATGGGAAATCTATGATAAAATAATTATGTCCCAGCGGGGATATATACTAAGAAGGGATATATGCACCCGATACTACAACATTTTCTCTCATGATTGCACGGGTTCCCATTCTGTCTTTTTCACCGATTGTAATGTAAAAGAATGTTATTGCAACCATTGTATATATTATATAGGTCTTCATACAAACTGTCCTATTGTCCAAAACGATAATAACATGAATCCGAATACGAGGAGTTGAACAACTGACATGACTACAACTTGTTTCATGGGGTGAACCTCGACAATTTTCTCCACTATTGATTCACTTGGAGATAAATTAACTACTTGTAATGCTTTTCTTTCTAGACTCATTTAAAAATATACACTCCCGATTATATATCCACAAAAGAAAAATGCAACTGACCAGCCTGGGAATTGTTTACAGAACTCGATAATGTTTTGTATATACTCAATCATGCTGGTGGAGTAATTCCTAATATTGAAAGCACAAAGATAGAACAGAGTGTGATTAACTCTAATCGTTCCTTGATGTGTTCTATCTTTTTCTGTGACATATTCCTTTACGCCACAACCTTGCTTAATACCCGTTAGAGGATATTATCATTATACCTAATGGTAATAGTATTGGAAGAGTCAACAGTGTTATGAATTCTACTGCGTCGATAGCCTTTGATAAAATCGCGGATTCTCTAATGTTTTCGATTTCACTCACCATGCTCTTCGCTATCAATATAGCTTTGGTCATGGTTTTTCCTTATGTAAATATAATTACTACTAATAATCTGTTATAACTTCTCGTAATAACGATACTATATAGGTAAATTAAAATCCTAAGAATTAGGACTAGTGAATTTTCTTTTTATCGGTTGGTGGAACTGCAGTTTCGAAATCGTCTTCGAGTGCTTCTTCATAGAACTCGTCATACAAATCTTCTTCTTTGACATTCTTAAGAATTTGGTCAACTGCTTTTCTCATGTAATCTCTTGATGCATGAATGTCATTTGTTAGAGGAATGTTTTTATCTTCAACCATTTTCAACCACTTTGCAGAGGCTTCGTCATAGAACGGAATGAATTGAGAATTCATATTACTTCTATGCAACACTTGGTCAAAAGGAATCTTAATGATTGGGTCTTCACTCAAAGGTGCATACGGATAAAAGGTTGCAAGTGTTTGATTGATTGGTTGTTGAACTGATAAGTGACATATCATAGGAAGTGTCACGAGCAATGCTTCGGGAGTTTCTCTGACCATACCAACAATCTCTGAACCAGTCTTCAGTTTTACTACTTCGTATTGTTGTGTTAATAAATCGTTTGGGGTTGCCATTAGTCTAAGTCAAATTGTTTTATTTCGTATGAAAAATTTTCCTCGTTGTAAATATTTATACGTTCTTTAAGGTGACCAAGGGTGAAATTATCACATTGCAAATCGTCTGCAATATCAAATAATCTCATTTTTTCTTTACCTTCAGTCTTCCTTAGACCACGACCAATGGATTGCAAGTTTCTTATTCTTGATTTAGAAGGACTTGCAAAAACTACATTATCAATTTTCTTTATGTTAACACCAGTAGAGAAGGTTCCGTATGACGCTAGTATGACACTATCTTCTGACTTTTCTACAACTTCTCTAACTGTTTCTCTATCTTCGGTATCTGTTCCACCATAAACATAGTGTAAGTCTTTGACTCTCCCTTCTAACATAGGATATAACACTTCACCATGTTTCTCTACGTATTGAAACAATACTAATGTATTACCTTTAAGACTTGCAACTAAATTTGTTATAAATTTGTTTCTACTATCACTCGATACCAAGTAATCCATTTCCTCTTGATATGACATTTTTTTCTGTTTAGTATGACGAAGTATGACACAATCTATCTCTAAATTTGCAATGGTTCCTTCTTCCATGAGTTGGTATGACGATATTACTTTCTTGACTGGGCCGAACAGACCTTCTAGTTGTAATCTATGAACCTCTGACCCGTCTAGTGTTCCAGTCGTTCCAAAACGAACACCAGTGTGTTTCATTTTTTCTAGAATACCTTTTAGTGTTTGTGCTTTGAAGAGGTGTGCTTCGTCCCCGATGACAATGTCGAAACTTTCCAAGACATTTTTAGGAGCCTTAGCAAATGACTGCCAAGTGGTGATGGTGATATCCGAATCAAATATAGGCTGACCCGAATAAATTTTACAAATTTTCTTATTGTATCCATAGTCCTCAAAGTCTTTTGACATTTGTTCTACTAAAGAAGTTGTAGGAACTATGATAACTGTTTTTGCATTAGGTAAGGACATTTCACCCTCATACCACCTACATAACATATATATGATTAATGACTTCCCACTTGCAGTTGGTGAAAGTAATAATTGTCTTCCATATTGAACTGCAGTCTTGAATGCGTCTATCTGATAATCACGTGGTTGAAAAGGAAGTCCCAAGCCTGGGATTAGGTCGTCACCATTAATAAAGAAATCTACGTCCTCGTCTGTAATCTTTGTTTTGGTTCCGATTACTTCTTCTATACCACCAAACTCAAAACCACGTTCTCTACAGAACTCGTCTACATATGGAAGTAAACCAATATAAATCTTTTTTGTTTTGATTGAAAATAGTCTAACCTTTCCGTCCCAAAATTTGTTTTTATAAGACGGCATGAATTTTGCATTCGGAACTGTAAAAGAAAAGAAATCGTAAAGGTCACGTGCAAGTCCATCGTCACAATGAACTTTCATGAAGACATCGTCAATCTTAGATACTCTGACCATTTTACTTATAAGGTTGTCCTAATAACCAACCTACTAATGAATTTCTAGAACCACGTATCACGGGTGTGACTTGGTGGTGAACGTCTGAAGGAAATAGAATAATAGAACCACGTGTCTTTGCACTAAATGGTGCTGTCTTAGTCATATCATCTAAACCAACTGTTCTTTGACCTAATTGAATTTTATCGAAAGTATTAACGGGTTCCAACCATTGAAATAAACCACCCTCATATTCATCGGGGTCTGATAATTGAATCGTGCAACTTAACTTACGAATACTTCCATCTGAATAGTTTGAACGTGTTGGTGGGCCTGAATCAGTATGCCAAGTATAAAAATCACCTTTAGGCATATTTGGTTTTGCAGTATAATTTGTAAATTGAAAATTTTCCCAATTAGTTAAATCCCAATTCCAGTGATTATCTCCACACGCATAATTAACTGCAGACGAAAGTTTTCTATGAAACTCTTCACCCAAATCGTTAACCATTAACCACTTAACTTGTGATTGTCTGATTTCACTTGCAACATTTCCATTATTATCTTCTTGTCCATCAGGGTCATTCGTATTGAAACCAACTCTTCCCTCGTCCCAATCTTTTTTATTTGCAATTGCAAGTATAGAATCTACTTCTGAAGGTGTGAAGAATGCTTCTGCAATCCAAACATGTCTTTCGTGTAAAGGCATTATGAACCCGCCATGAATTTTCTCCAATCGATTGTATTCTTAATCGTTTGGTGCCTCCAAGTGATATTTTGCATACACTCTTTGAGATATTCTATTGTGACTTTTAAGTATTCGATTTTTGCATTGAGTTCTTGAATATCTTTATCAGAATTATAGAAAATTTGTAAATCATTTTTCATAATCTTTAATCCGTCTAAAGGGTCGTCTGACCAACCCAATTCTTGAATTTGTTCTTGTGACATTTTTCCGTTATACCACAACCACTTATCTTTTAGAAGTGTATCATATTTGAATTGATACTGTTTCATAACAAGAATCTTACTAGACAATAAGTCTTGATATTTTGCATGGAGTTTAGGAACTTCTAAAGACGATTTATCTAACTCGATATCGTCTATCTCACAATCCTTTTCCCACTCTTTCTTAATTTCATCTAAAGTCATAATATACTATTATACCATATTTATGGTAGTATTAATAGGTGTTTTAAGAGGTTGATTCGATATCGTAATATGTGAATCTGAACTCAACTGTTGCAACAACAGCGTCTGTTTCAGCACCACTTTGCAGTTCTATACCACTGAGGGATATAGGGAATGCATCGTGAAACCTAAAGAACTTATTAGGTATGTTTTTATTGGTATTAACCACTATAGTTATGTCGGAATACTGATTTAAATCGTTCTCAACGTCACTGAGGAGTCCTGTAGTGGTCTTTGTAGTCCCTACATAGGACTCATATGCACTTGGGTCTGATACGGGAACAATTGCATTCATCCAGTCATACATTTCTTTAAAGTTTTGTAAGTCTTCGTCTACTAAGAATGATACACTTAGTGATTCAAAAGACACTTTATCGCCTGGGAAAAATGCATCTAATCCTACACCAGCTGCACTTATTGTTTCTGTAAATGATAAGCCTGGGATATTAACTGATTGCACATAGTATTCCACTGTTGGAACTTTGTCAATTAGTAATCTAAAATTATTCTTATTAAGAATTGATTTGTTTATTTCAGTCAAGTTTTATAATCCTTTTAGACGTTGAAGTGTCTTGATAATCTCCGTCACGATATTCTCTCTGAACTATCTCTTCACAAAGATATCCGTCCTTAATGTATCGTGTAGATATCGTTCTACTGATAACGTCTGTTGTTTCAACCCCATTAGGGAATGCTTTTTTCTCCCAAGGGCCTTCTAACACTTTCACTGTTTTTGCATATTCTGACATATTTTATTCCTTCTAAAGGGGGTGAATAATTCCACCCCACAATACTATTTAGTTATTTCTCGTTGACAAACTCGTTTAATTGTCTTGCAACTGAAATAACTTCTTCCGTTGACACAAATTGGTCACCATAAGGTTTTCTATCATTTGGGAAGTTATTGTTGTGTTCAACAACTGCTTCATTATTACGATAGATATTACCTTCTAGTAATCCTTGTGCTTGGTTTAGTAATTCGGCTCGGATTTCGAACCCTGATTTTCCATTTGACATAATTTCCTCCTTGTGTGTATGTGTGTTTACGTCCTTTTATTTAGGACATAAAAAAAGGGGACTTTGAAGTCCCCTTTAGTTCGAAATTTAATTCGATTACAGAATGTTTGATACTGCAAATTTTCTGTAGTATTGGTTTGTTCCTGCTGAAGCAAGTCCGTCTGAAGGTGTTGAACCAACAAAAGGATTAGATACCATTCCGTATCTTGTTTTGAAACCAATTTTTGGTTGGAAAGTATTCTCACCAACTGCACGAACCATTTGTAATGGAACGTATGGGCAATAGAATAATCCAGCGTCATAAGGGTTTGAACCTCTATAACCTACAGTTAAGTAGTCTGCAGACGCATATGGGTCTATATAGACTTTAACTCTTCCGTTTAATACACCAGCAAAAGTATTACCAGTATCGTCAACGTTAAGGTTAGTTGAAAGAGCAGGTGCGTAATCTAATACACCAGCCATTGATAGTGCTGAAGCAACATCAGAAGAACAAAGAATAAAGTTTCCTTTTCCTCTTCTTGTTTCTTTAGCAATAACGTTTGATTCTCTTTCGATTTGGAACAATAATCCTTTGAACTTCTCTACAGACCATCTACCATTTGCATCAACGTCCAAGTTGAAAGTTCCTGCTGAAGCTGTAGCAGCTGCACCAGTTTTCGCTTGGTTGTTAACACTTCTTACAACTTCCCTGTTTATTTCAGCAAGGATTTCTGATGATAGAATGTTTGCAAGTTCTGATTCTGCATCAAGGCCGTGGATTGCTTTAAGGTCTTGAGCAAGTTCTAATGAGTATTCCGCTTTAAGTGCTCTTGATTTCGCTGTCACTGTAGCTTTCTCGATTGAGAACGCCATTTCAGCAAAATGGTTTCCAGCACCATCACCTAGTGATTCTGCTGAAGCTGTTGACATACCCTCTGAAGTTTGTGACGCGTATGAACCATTGAATGGGTCACCTGAGTGGTCACTACCTACTGATGTTGATGTTGTTTGAGCAGAAGCTGAGTAATCAGTTCTAGCTTCGTTATGAAGAGCTTCTGATTTGTTCAATCTGTCTGCGTCTACGTCATCATTATATCTTGCTTTCATAGCAAAGATAAGACCAGTTGGGCCTGTCATTGGTTGAACACCGCAAATGTCGTATGCAACGAGATTTGGCATAGCACGTCTTACTAATGAAATCAATATCGGATCCCAGTTAGAAATACCTGTGCCAGTGGAATTTAAAGGTGCTGCTTCTGCAAGAGTAGCTCTATCTTCGTTTAAAGCTTTCTCTTGGTTTTCAAGGATAACAGCTGTGACGGCACGTTTGTAGTTGTCTTCGATTTTTGGCAAATCTGAATGTTCTAGAATCGGCTCCCACTTCTCCTGTAAGTTTTCTGATAAAAACATTTTTTATTCCTTTAAATTTAACCTAATGGTTTTAGTTTACTTAATGCCTCTGAGTATTGAGCAATTTGAGGGTCAAGAACAGGTTCTTTCTCTTCTGAGATTTCTCCAGTTCCTTCTTCTACTATTGTATCCTCAGAGATGGTTTCACCTTCTGTTGGGAAGTAAGCTTCTTTGATTTCGTTAACTTTGTCACCAAAGTCTTCGATATCTTTAAAGTCTACACCATTAGCAAGTGATTCCATTTTCTCTTTTTGTGATTCAGTTAAGTCTTCGCAGGCTTCTCTAATCACATTACCTCTTTTGAGAGAGTCGTTCTCCTCAACAATTTCCATGTTTTTAGACACTTCATTGTCAAGTTTCTCTTCCATCTCATCGAGTCTATTTGCGAGTTCGTCAATAACATTATACTTATCTTCAGGGACATCAACATAGTGTTCTACGAACAATGTTTTTAATCCTTCGATAAAGTTTTCAGTCATTTCTGACCTCAAACCTCTTTCAATTGCGAGTTCGTTTTCTTTCGTCCACTCTTCTGCACAATATGTTAGATATTTGTCTACAGCTTCCGCAAGGTCACCTTTAACTTTATCTACTGAGGTTTTTAATTCTTCTGAATACTGAGTTTCAAGTTCTTCTTTGATTTCAGCAACTTTTGAAGTCACTGCAGCTTTGAAGATAGTTTTTGCTTTCTCTTGATTCTCTTCTGAGAGTTCTAGTGCTTCTGAGATTGCAGATAGGTCGTCTTCTACTTCTATCTCCACTAATGAAGATTCAAGTTCAGCAGATTTTGATTCCTCGATGTCGTTATCATCGTCATCATCGTCATCATCATCGTCATCATCTTCCTCGTCTTCATACTTCTCACGAATCTTTGCAACTTCTTCAGCGTCAAGTTTCTTGAGTGTTTCAACAATTTTTCTAGCGACTTCTGCTTTTGTTAAACTTTCGTCAACTTCTTCTTCTTCTTCTGATACTTCACCAAAAGTTTTTTGAAGTTCCTCTTTAGTCATTTCCTTCATGTTGTTGACGATAGCTTTGATGTTCTCCATTTTAGATGTTTCTGCAACATCTTTCTTAGATTCTTCTTCACCCTCGGAAACTTTTTTAAGTTTTTCCATTTTTTCGGGTTTGTCTGCACCTTTCTTCTGAGCGTCACCTTCATTTGAAGGGGCTTTCTCAGCAGCTTTTACTGATGCAACAGCTTTGTCAACAGGATTTTCTTCAGGTTTGACGACATCACCTTTTCCGCTTTCGATTTTCTCAGCGTCAGATGACCCTTGTTTTACAGGCTTCTTGTCACCATCTTCAGCTTTAGCGTTAGGTTGTTGACCTTCCTCTATAGCTTCAACTGTTTCTTCAACAGTTTCTTGGTTTTTTTCTAACTCTGCCATGTTTTTCTCCTGTTTGAGTTTACTTTTTTATTTATATGTTAGAGGTTCTCAACAAACCTCTTCCATTGGTTTAATTTGACTTCTTCCAACTTAGAAGACTTAGCAGTCTTAATTTCAGTCTGCATTTCGTCTATTTGTCTTGCAGTTAATAGTCCGTTTTCATAAACCCACTCTGTTCCTTCCATAATTCCGTTAACGAAAGCTTCAGGAGCAGAAGGGTCTGCAACGATATCACCTGCTGTTGCAAGTTGAAAGTCATCTTTAACATATTGAGAACCACCTTTTTGTTCTAGTGAACCTAGACCTCTAGATGAAACTCCTAATTTAGCACCATCATCAATCAAGTTTCTTACGATTTGACCATTGGGTGTGCTTAATATTTTTGCACGTCCCACGTAATTATTTCCGTCTTCTTCCAACTTAGTAATTAAGTGTGACACTTTGTCAAGATTGATAGTCGGGCCGTCAGGGTGTCCTAACTCACCGAATGCTCTATCTTTCTCAACGAATTCTTTTACGTATCGTTTTACCTCTTTTTCCATTACTTCTTTAGGGTAAATACGACCATTTCTGTTCTTTATTTCAGACTGCATGAAGATACCTTCAATAAAGTATTCTTTTTGTCCTTTTTCGTTCTCCTCTACAATAATAGGAGAAACACTGTAGTCATTAAACTCTGATATTAATTTCATTGAAAATTTCCTCTATGTCTATATTCTCTTCTTCTGACATTTGTTTGATGACATCTTTCATACCTTTCATTTCTTTCTCTGCAGACTTTAAGTTTTTATATGTTGCACCTCCGAAGTCTTGTCCATCTACGTATACATGAACCTTACCTCTGTATTCAGTGTAAGAGATATTAATCTTCTTACCACCAATCTTTACAACATCAGTTTTCAGGTCTTTATGACCACGTGGCAACTTAAATTTTGCCTCACGTAATTCGACCTGAATGTCTGCAAAGGATTTCATTACTCGGTTTCACCTGTTGGTTCTTCTTGAGTTTTATTCATCCAATCTACTTGCATTTCAACTCTTTTCATATCGATTGTTTCTGCAGCTTTTTGTTTGATTCCGTCAAAGACTTGGTCTTTTGCAGTATCTAACTTACCTGCTTCGATTGAGTTTACTATTTCTTTTGCTATTTCACTACTCATTTATTAAAATCCTCCGAAGTCATCTTCACTTCCTTCATCTGATTCAGACCCACCTTCATCGGTAATCTGTTTATCAATTAATTTAATGTCTTCTTCTGATTGTCGTAAAATATATTTTCTTACCCATTCTTTTGAGTAATATTGTCCGACATAATCAGAAATATTTGAGAGAGTATCTAATCTCTCCCTCATGATTTCTGCATCTTTCAACTCTGTAAAGTGGTTGTCCGTTGCATAATCATATTGAATGAAGTCTTTGACTTTATCAAACTCTTCACCACTTACGATTTCCTTAAGAACTAATTGAGTCTTAAGAATATCTGTAAAAACTCTTGCAAACTTCTTCTGAAGTCTGTTTGTGAACTTATTAAACTTAAGTTCATCTCTAGAAATTTCAGACGCACGACCCATATTGAATCCATTGTCTGCTTCCATTCTAGAAGCTGGAACATTTAATGACTGATATAGTTTCTTCTTAAAGTATTCTATATCGTCTATATCTGCAAGGTTTTGTCCACCAGGCAGGGTAGTAATCTCTGTTCCTCTACCACCTTCTCTTCTAGGCAACCAAAAATCTTCTAACATACTCATATGTTTTCTATCATCTTTGATTTCACCTGTATCTGCATTATAGACTAACTTGTTCTTGTATCGGTTCATAACGTCTGCAAGATACTGTTCTGCCTTTGCTTTAGGAAGGTTTCCTACGTCAATGTAGAAAATTCTTCTTTCAGGTGCTCTTGAAATCCTATAGATAACAAGTGCATCTTCCATCATTGATAACTGATTTGCAGTTTTCAATGCTTTATGCAGATATCCGATTACAACATTTTTAGTGTAATCTAATAAACCCGAAGTTGTGTATGTCACAGCTTCAGGTGCAATTTTGACTGTAGTCCCCTCTGTTGCAGTGGACTTATCAAAACCTTTATCATCGAAAAGATAAAACTCTTCAATTTTCTTAATTCTGTCGACCTTTGTCTTAGGGTCTTTCTGTTTTTCTATGTTTCTGACCTTCTTAATCTTAATCGGGTCAACATTTCTTAGGTCTACAATACCTAATTTTGGTCGTGACGAATCAACGACCTTATGGAAGTAAATTCTTCCGTCTACATACCACTTTCTGAATAATTCATGAGAGTTCTGATTGAACTTCATTATAGATAAGATGTGATTAAACTCTTCTTGTATCTTAGTTTTGATACTGTCAGAGAGCTTTACATCTCTGAGGTCGAGTGATACTATCTTATCTGAAGTGTCAGAAGTGATACACTCATTAACTATATCTTCGATTGCCGAATCACACTCGGGAACCAAAGAGGTTTCGCGGTATCTTCGAATGAGTTCTGCCTCATTCTTGATACCACCTTCCATATCGACATACGACCCATAGGCTGCACCTGATATGAAACCACTTTGTTGTTCAATGACGGGGGTTCCGTCATCGTCAACGGGTGGCACAAAGGACTTTTGGTTCTTGTCCTCTGTTGCTCTTAATTCTTCCCTTTTACGGGATATTTCAAACCCAAATAATTCCATACTATTATTTATACTCCCTTTTTAGGGGGTATGTCACTTTGATTTAAAGGACTCTTTCCCAGTGAGAAAAAGTAAAGTCAACTGTAAATTCCTCTAGTGCATCAACTGTATCGTATGATAATTCGATTGCACCTATTGCTTTAGGGAACATGTTGAAAAACTCGTATCTCGCAAGGACGGAGTCATCTTTGTTAAGTTGTTCTACGAACGCTCTAGAAATAAGATAGTCTGTAGAGGTTGAACCTTCACCACTATCTAAGGCTTGAATCTCTTCTTGCCATGCTTCTAGACCACTTCTAACTGAAAACTCAACATCGTTGATTACTGTAATCTGCCAATCTTCGAATGTTCTTTCTCCAGCAAGTTTAAGGTTATGTCCTCTGAAAGGAACAATAACTTCTCCTAAAGTTCCTGCTGGGATATTAGCAGCTTTGCACAAGAATTCAATTTTGTTTCCAGCTCTTGGAATGAAAACTTTAAATCTGTTGGCTCTTGGGCCTCCACCTATAAGTTGTGCTTTAAATTGGTCTATACTTGCCATTTAGTTCTCCTTAAACTGCACTGTAAATCTCTTCAAAGTCTACACCACTTCTGGCTGCGACAAAGTTGAGAGTTATAAAGTTAATACTTCTAGCAGGTTTCACAAAGATAGAACAAACGAATTCGTTTCTATCTATTACAGTATCAGTGTTGTTTGTTTCGTCACATAATACTGAGAAATCTACTAATCCACGTCTATTCTTAACATCTCTTAAGAAAGGTTCTACTGCAGCTCTAAATTGCGCTCTTGTGAATGCATCGTTGAATTCAAAGAGTTGTGATTTAGCAGCTGTTGCGATTGCTTTTTCAAGAACAATGAATAACCTTCTGACATTGATTCTATCGAATGCTGAAGGTGATGATAAAGCTGTTTTATCACCGAATAATACTGTTCCTTGACCTGCGAATGTGCATACTGGGTTAATTCTTGCACGATATAAGTCATCTCTTGATGATTGTGAAGGATTAAATGCAAGTTTAGTAATACCTAAGTATTGACCTCTTGAGAAACCAGCAGGTGAGAACCATGGGTCACGCAACAAGTCTGACCTTGCCATTATCCCTGATGTATGTCCGTTAGCAGGAACATAACAGTATTTGTCGTTGTATCTATCGTATGAATATACCCAACCACTGTCTAACACTGCATATGAGGAAGAAGTGACTGAAGCAAAATCAGCAATAACATTTGAAGATTGTGTTGATTCACTTGAAACACCTACGACACTTGCACGTCTTGGTGAAGCAATAACCATACAATCTTTTCTGTTTTCTGCGATTTGAATGATATTATTTACGATAGTATTATGGTCTGCAAGAATATCTTGTGAATTTCCTGAACCATCATCTGTTCTTGTAGAACCTACGATTAAGAATGAAACGTCTATTGTTTCTGCATCACCGAAATGGTCTGTATATGCACCATGTTTCTCTCCAGCAGTTGGGACTCTTCCGTCAACACCACCACCTAGTGATACGTTGATTACTGCAGAAGGTCTTCCGAAAGCTGTTGTTGCAGATGTTAAATGTGTTCTTTCTTCGTTTGCACTAGTCAATAAGTCGGTTGAGTGACCTGACCAGTAAACATACTCTGATTCTCTTGCAATTACGTTTTTGTAGTAGTTAGATTGTCCTTGACTATCTTTACTATCTGAAGCAAGAGATACGAAACCATAAGTTTCTAAAATTGTGTTCTGAACTCCTGAGAACAGTCCGTCTTCGTCTGATATTACGATATGAAGTTCATCGTCTGAACCTCCAGCAGATGTTGCTGTTCCTGACTTAGCAGGTGCTTTATCGAAAGAGTTATAAAACTCCCAATATCTATCTACGTTTGCACCTGAAGCTACAGTTGCAGTTAGACCTGTTCCAGCAGGTTGTCCGATAGCTTCGACTACGATTGAAGTTCCATCGGGAATTGAAGTCACTCTATATTCTGTATTGTGACCTGCGAATTTAACGATATCTCTTACAAACATACCTGAAGAATCATTTACTGAGATAGTTGTTTGTCCAACTGATTCTTGTCCTGAAAGTGTAGTCACTGCATCGTTGAAATATGCATCTGATGACGCACATACTGAAACTTTTAGTGAATTACCTAATGAACCTGCGTGTTTTGCAATCCAATTACCAACTGTTCCGTTTTGTGAACCATCTTGGTAAGTAGATACATACTCGTCATTATTCTTTAGTAATGCAGTTCCACTTGATGCGTTTGCATTGTTTAACCCAGTTGAGTTAATTCTTACGACTCTTAGTGAAGAACCATATTTAAGGAATGCTTCTGCTGAATAGAAGTCTTCTGCTCCAGCGTCAGTATTAGCTGGTTGATAGAAATTATCGACTAAACCCTTTGCATCTGAAACTGTTATAACTTCATCAACAGGGCCCCATTGGAATTGTCCAGCAAATGCACCTGTAGTAGATGAAACGGCTGGAACAACATTTGTCAGGTCTATCTCTTTTACCTGAACGCCTGGTGATACTTGAAATGCCATACTTTTACTCCTGTTGTATTAAAAGTTGTTTACTGTTTTATTTATAACTTTATAAAACTCAACAAACTATAATTTCAATGGAACGTCCATTGATTTATGATACCATCTATCCCCCTCACTATCTACAAAGGATTCTTGTTGATTTCCTCCGTCAAAAACCCCTGGCGGTAGTAAGTCGTCTTCGATTAGTTTCTGCTGTTCTGAATACAATAAATCCTTAACTGCTGTATCCGTTAAGTGGACAAAGTATTCAGTTGTCACAAACCAACTGAACAATACCAAGTTCATGACCATATCGTCATTATATCCTCTATCTGCTTCCCAACTATTACCTTTATGCACAAAAGTCATTAATTCTGTAATAGTATGTCGGTCATTCAGAACAAGTCTATTTTCTTCTAATAATTCTTTCAGTGTAGAACAACCGATACGTTTAATCTTTCGGGACATAGTCACTCCTATGTCCTCTGCTTTTAACTGTCCTTGGACAAAAACATTCGGATATTCGATATCGTAGTGCAACTGATTTGCAACTGTTCCACCTTCTGCATTATTTTCAATAATTACGACTGGTTCATTGTAATGTCTTACGTATTTATTTATAATATCAGGAAAGAGGAGAGGACTTATCATATTGTCCCTATATGTGCATACTTGTTTAAATGGACTTGTTGTCACGTCTATAATCGTGAATGTAGAGTAGTCCATACCTCTTCCTTTTGATACGTCTACAGTGCAAACGTATCTATGTCCTTCTTTTGGTCTTTCATATAGAAACAGATTGTCTTTATTCCAATCGGGGTCTATTGCTCTCATACCAAGTAGTGTATTACTGTTGACAAGTGTATTACCAGTTCCTAAGAATGAATTACCATACTCTTGTTCAAATTGTGCTTCTGAAGTGTTTGCAATGGTTTCTTTCTTCCATTCTTCATCTCTGCCAGGCACGTCAAACCAGTTAATAAGAAATGATTTGTATTCTGATTGTTCATGAACTGCAGACTCATATATCTTATGGAACATATTACCCACACCATTTGCAGTAGAGGTAATAATAACCTTTGAATCTTTACCTGAGGTCACCACGGGATATGTTGCAGTATAGAACGTTTCTGCATCGTCTACAAACGCAAACTCGTCAAGATACAATAAGTTGATTGACATACCACGAATCGAACTTGAAGAAGTTGCAGCTGCGACAACTTTACTATCATTACTAAATTCTATTGACCCTTTGTTTAGAATCTTAACACCAGGCTGTAGAAAGAATGGAACAGACTCTAACATGGTCACGATACGTGCAATCATTTCTCTTGCAATTGCACCTTTGTTAGCAAGAACTGCTACAGTGACTTCGGGTTTAAACAATAAGAACCACAATAGATATGCACAAGAAGTGATTGATTTACCACTCTGTCTACTTGCAAGAACAACACTAAATCGGTTTGCGTCATAGTGATTAATTAGATTTTCTTGGTATCCACGAAGGGTAAAGGGAACCATACCTTCGTCTAGTGATATGATTTGTGTATAATTTTCAATGAAGTGTGTAGGATTTTCAGAACACTTCAAGTATTCTGCCATTTCCTTATCGGTGTATTTTGTTTCTACACCAGCTCTCTTGATTAGATTATTACCAAGATATCCGTCATTCTTTGAATCAGTCATCTTTATTCTTTTCTTTCTTCAAAAACTTTTGTAATTCAGAAGTTGACCCAACATATAAATGATTATGTTGTGTTTTAATACTACTTTCCTCTTTTTCTAAATCTTTTAATTTCTTTTGAACGTCTATGAGTTTCTCTGCAGTATCGGCTACAGTCTTAATAAGTTGTCCTGCGACTTCATATGCACGTGGGTGTTCGGTTTCTTTGGAAAGTTCTAATATACCTTCGATTGCATCTTGACCACGTTCTACGAGGTTATAGAGGTTCTCTCTTGCATATTTGTAGTCTGTATCGATATTCTCTACCCTTGACGGGACTTTGACTACCTTGGTTTCTTTCTTGATTTCAGTGTTGATATCTAATAAAGAATCTAACTTTTCATCTACTGTTTCTTTTGTCATAATTAACTGTCATCGGTTTCACTGAATGATTCTTTAGAACCATCGTCATAAAATGTCACTGTTTCTGCAACTACGAAAGTATCACTTGGTTCTACCGAACCTACAAATTTAAGTTTAGTGTTCTCTCCTAGTGTCACTGCAGAACTTAAATCTATTGATAATCTATTACTTGCAATAGAGGAAACTGTTGGATTTGGTGTTAAATTCGTTCCAAAGACCTCATCTCCTACACTTATCTTACTATTTATTGCAGTTGCAAAAGGAACTGTTGCAGTGTTAGTCACTGCAGTAGAACTCGTTTCTGCAAAGGCAGGTTCATAATGTTTAACTTCTTTGACCAATCCACTGTCATTAATTTGTGAAGTTGTGAATTGACCTGAGATATCAGTATTGATATATTCTCTTTCGACAACGTTTTTGATAACTGTTCCAGTATAAACAGGGCCGAAGAAATAAATTTTCATAGTAAATTCTAGTGTATATTCTATTACACGTCTTTCTTCAAAACTTCCTTCGTATGTATCTTCCAAACCTACAGAATTTAATGTGATTGGAACGTCCCTAACGTCTGACATATCGTCAATCATTTTCATTGTGACTGTATATTCGGGTTGGAAATATGGTAAAATTTGTTCTACAATCTGTAATGCATCAGACATATTCTTTGCAAGAACACTTAGTGTAAAGTTTAGATTGTATGGTGCTGGGTTATATTGATACCCACGATTTACTCCGTCTGTTTCTAAACTTGATTTAGAATGACGTATTAATTTGTTCTGTTGTCTAGTTGCATCATACTCAAACCCCGTTAATTCGAATGCCATTCTTGGAAGGTTGATTGAGGTGACGTTTAAATCTCTTTCTTTTGCATCTTCTGTAAGTCTTGCAAGGAACTTTTGTTTAGGGCCGTATGAAATAGGAACGAGTTGTTGTGATAAAACTGTTCCGTCTTCTTTAATCTTTTTACAATAGATATTATTGAACAATGTTCCAAATATCGATACTGACCTTTTTATGGTTTCGTGATAAAAATGAGTTCCGAACATTATGGTTCTCCAAACGGATTCGTTTCACTAAAGTCTAGATAATTATTATCCTTATCTTCGAAGTCTTTATTTTGTGCAACACTTCCTTCCATAGTCATTACGTCAACAATACTTGCAATCGTTCTTGTTGCACCCGAGGTTGCACCGACAAGTCTATCTCCACTTGCAAGTGTTGTAGTGTTATCCTTAATAATGAGTTCTCTGTTTGAACCTCTGTAGTTTACAACCTCTCCAACTACAACTCCGTCTTTCGTTATATTTTCATTTGCAACATATGAACCAGTGTTTTCTGAATCGTCATCTGTCATAGTCATAGAAATTGTGTATGCTCTATCTTGTTCAACCAAGTCTGCATCTGTTCCAGTATCGAAGTCTTCTCCACCATATTCGAATAATGAACAACGCATTTTGAATACAAATAGTTTTCCTAACTGGAAGAATGGATTTTGGTCTTCTACGAATCTGATTTCAAACATAGAACCTGAAAGTGGGAAGTAAATTAAATCCCCTTCATTTGGTCTAAGTGAAGTTGCAAGGTTTGAATCTAATGATATAAATCTCTCCCATGTTCTCAATGATATCACAAAGGTTGCTTCTTCATTGATTTGAACACCGAATTTAGACATGAGGTCACCCTCACCTTCGAATCCACCGCCTGGATTTTCTAAATACATTTCTACAGAATATGCATCACCGAAACGTGATTGAACGTCTTCAGTTAAAATTGAGTCTTCTTCGATTATCTCCCTAGGAAGATAGAAGACATCATGACCATAGAATCTTAACGACTCAACAACTAAATCTTCGTAAAGGTGTTGTTCAGTGTTGACTGCATGGTTAAAAAATACATTTGTAGGCATTCAATTACCCCATCATATCCATGACTGGCATTTCGAAATTCAGTCGGGATTCTTCTTCTAATCTTGTTATCTCTTCTTGTGCTTCTGTTTTCATTTGAGCTCCGTCTAGTGTTATACCACCAGGCAACTCAACTCCTTGGAATTTGGAGAGGTTCTCCCCCCATTGATACTTCACTAATGCAGTTGAATACTTCTTCAACCACATATCATTGTATATATCAGTCATGTCTGTTGGGTCTAATTTTCTATAACATTCAATAATGATATACTCACCAGCACTTAATTTACTTGCACTGTAGTCCATGTAAAGTCTGTTAGAGTGCATATTGTATCTAATAGGTATCTGACCTACTAGGATATCGTTTAAAAGTGACAAGTGTGATTGAACTTGTGAATAGTAAAGAACACTTGTTGAAGTTAAATCATATAAATCATTCAATCTTAATTGATACTGGATATCAAACATACTTGAAGTTTGACCTGAATTGAAAGGGAAAATATTGATTACACTTAACACGTGTTCGGGTAGTGTAATGTAGTTTTGACCCTCACCATAAGTTTGTCCTGAGATTGCATGTGTTCCAGTTGTCGCTGCATTGTGAGTTTCATTCGTTTTGAATGAATCAATCTCGTCTTGAGTGATTTGGTGTTTTAAAAACGTCTTAATAGAACCATCGTAATGGAATTCTCTGAAGTATTGTAGTGCCTCGTCAATTCTATCGTCAAACTGGTCATCGTCCACGTTGATTTCTAGAACTGGAGCTCCAAGTTTTCTTTTGATATACTCTTTTAAGGCTGCTTTTGAATTCGGTTCTGACATAGTAATAAATCCTGTTTATTACTATTTATAGTAATTTTAATCTTGGAAATAAGTTTTAGATTGGATTCTATCTAATTTTTCATCTATCTTTGCAATTGAATCCATAATTCTTTGGAAATCTGCTTCGATTTGTTCTCTTGTTGCGTAATCACGTGCAATTTCTTCACGTGTTTTGTTAACTAAGATATCAAGTCTTTTTTGTTCTGATAGGATATTTCTAACCAACAAACCTACAGGCATTAGTATGAATGTTAAGATAACATTCCATATGATATGAGCGTCTATTACAAGTTCCATACGATTATTTATGAAATAGTAATGGTTATGTAGAGAGTTTATGTGTAAGTTTTCCGTTATTGTCTACTTCAAAACACAATTCATCAGGGTGATAATCTCTAGGGACACCCGTTCTATCATTTATATTTTTAGATAGATATGAAGTGTTCATATTAAATGATATACTATATCTATCTTTATCAGTTTGATTAGGTTCTACCATATGCATTAATGCACTTGGAAAAAGAAATAAGTGACCAGTTTTAGGTGCAAGTCTATAATTTTGTTGTTCTCTTGGTGAATGGGGAAAATCAGAAACTACCTTTGAGTCGGTATCAACTGCAACAAAGTTTCCTTCATCTCCGTCTGACTTAACATAAAATACACCACTATACCAACAACCATTATGTAAGTGTGGAGCGTTCCATGCACCTTTATCATTTATGTTTGCCCATGAATTTGAAATGTTTAACTGAATTTGATTAGAATTATGTCCAGTCCAATTAAGTAATTCTGTATTAAACTTATGATTAATCATTCTAATTAGTTTAGTAAATATGGGACTTGATTCACACCCGTCATTTGATTGCCAACCAGTGTATTGATTTGATATGTTTCTTCCTACTGGGTCTTTCTTTCTCATAGAATCGATTTCATTTTTAAGTAAATCGATATATTCTTGGTCTAGTTGACCAGTTTCTAATAAGTTGTCTTCTATACAGACATATGGAAATAATAATCTAATCATTATCTAAATCTAACTCCAATTGTTTTTCATACTTGGACATGACATCAGCTGCGTCATCAACAGCACTTGGTTTATGCATAGGACATTCGGGTGGTGGACTTGACTCTTTGAAATTTTTACCTTTTTGTGAATGCAATTTACCCATTCTATAACCACCTAATACATCATTTTTCTCTCTATTTTGAATAGAATATTCATTTGTTCTTCCAAACTCGTCCATACTCTTATGACCTGAAGAATTAGTGATTTCACTTCTATTGTCTAACCAAGTTTTGTGTTCGTATGTTATATAGGTTGCCTGCCATTCTTCTCTTTTAAAAGGTATAACTTGACAAAGAGGTGTTCCTTTCGGTATAACGAAAGAATGATTAACACGTGGATAAAAGATAATTTGTGCATTATCATAATTTGTATTAAAGGTATCTGTATCTATTACACCTTGCCATGTTGCAAAGTATTTGTTTTGAAATAAAAATGGGTCTAAGTAAAATGTTGAGTATCCAGGCGGTGTTTTTATGTTCCATGGATTTCTCATTTTAAATGCACCCTTAACTGGTGCATCGTCATCATGTAGATATTGAAATGCATATCCCATTTGTGCAGAAGGGTGTGTAGGTGAAGGCATTTCACAACCTCCGTCAAACTCGTGTGTTGCAACCCAATGGTCGTCTGTATCACCATCGAGTCTACCATTTTTCACAATGATATCTCTATTTGACATTAGATACCAACCACTCTTTAACCAATCGTCCATAGCAGGACATGAACGTATTGTTGCTTGTTTTATTCCACGATTATACTCATGGAATTTCATATTATTCCACCATTCAGGTTTTATAGATTTTGCAAGAACTGGTTTAGAGTCCTTAAGAGTATCTTCATTAAATGTGCTAAATTCTATTGTGGGCATTGTCTAAACCAATAATTATCTTCTACTAATCTAATTTCGTCACCTCGTATTACGATTGACTTCCTATCTATATATCGTGCTTCTTCAGTAGGTGCATCGGCACCATGTGGTATTCTTCCGTCAAACACTACTAATCTATTTGGTTTGAAAGGAATCTCTGCAATTTGGTGATTCTTTATATGATTTGCACGACCATGTAAACCTTGTTGCATTTCGTCATAGATTCTCAAAGGGCCTCCCCAATGTTCTGACCATATCTTATTTGTATAATATAAAAAAGATAAATTCCATTCGTCTTCTTGCATACAATCTGCATGTGTTGTTCCGTGTAAACCTTGTGTTTGCGAATTCAATCCCATGTATTGAAATCTTACCCATTCAAAACCAAAATCTGTTTGTAGTTTTTTGTCTAACCATTTTGCACATATTTTAGTGTTTAGATATAGATTAATCTCGGGGTCTGTATCGGGATAATCGCCTGGTTCAATTAAACTTGAATTACTTCCCTTCATCATAGTTGCACCCCAAAATTGGTGGTGAGGTAAACCTGTAGGACTATCTCCAGTGACTTGGTTATTTTTTGACCAAATATTATTTGCACTTACTGACCTGTCAATCCAATGATGTAATTGCACAGGCAACCAATTATCAATAATATGAATGTCTTTTAGTGGGAATCCTACGTCTTTTAGTTTAAAGGACTCATCATGATAAATGAGTTCCATACATTACCCGTTTGACCTAGAGTCGGGAGTCACTAAAGGGTCGGGAATTGCAGATGCATATTGGTCGAAACTCTTCAAAGTATCTTCTCTTGTTTGTTGAATTTCTGAAACTATATTTTCAAAACAAAACCATATATTATCAAAATACTCTAATGCTCTTCTTGCATCAGAACGTCTAGGGTGATTTGACCCTTCTCTTCCAGCTGCTAGTGCATAGGTTAAATCATACATACCATACAATTCAGAACATTGCACTTGATAATCTACTACAAGTCTTTCTAATTGTCTAATGTATTGTTGATTTAAATTATATCCTAAAGGTGGTTCAGAATTTTTAATATATGTTTCGACACTAAGTTTGTCTTCTTCTATCAATGCAGAATGTTCTTGTTCGTCAAATTGTTTCCCGTCTTCCCATTTTAAAATTTTAACTTCAACATCGTCATAAACTAACACGTCAAAGTCAAAACCTAATTCAGGTCTATCCACGTTTTCAAAATCGTATTGTAAACCATTTTCCTTTCGGACTATGAGTTTACTGTCTTCTGTATAAATTAATGCGTTCATATTCTATATTATACCTCAATATTGTAAAAATTACTAGTAGGTTTTTGCTTTCAACCAATCGTCTAAATTATTTATGTTGGAATAATCCATGTCTTTTATCCAAGGGCCTCCCCTAGTGTAGTGTATTCCAGTGTAATCCCATTTCTCATCAGGGTTATCATACCCCTCAGTAAAGATATACTTTTCAGGTATTGGACTTATCTTATCAGTCCATTCAAACTGATGTAATTGTTTTCCAGTCCAAGTGTTCACTACTTCAGGTGTTAACTTCTTACAGTCTTCATGTCCATTGTTGAACACCATAAGACTTGACCAAAGTTTACATGGATAATCTATATTTACTTGTCCGTCAAATTTAGTTTCGTCATGTTTGATTTGTGGATACTTGATACATGCAATTGCATCGTCCATATTCAGATAATAGAATAATGGTAAAATATTTTTTCTCCATATGAAATCATTATCAATAAAGATACTGAATCCTTCATAATTTTCTAAATATGGAATTAAGAATCTACTGTAAGTGAACTCAGTAGATTGATTTGCATACTCTCTATTATAATCAGGAAGTTTAGAAATGTCAAGGTATTTGATTTCAGGTTCCCAAGAACACTCTTTCATAAGATAACCATTTGAAGTCTTTAGATTTTTTAGAATTGATTTCTTATTTACTTCATGTAAGTCACCATGATTTGAATCATAACCTATGTAAATGTTTAAAGGTTTTCCTTTTGATTGTAAGTGAACTCTTTTGTTAAATGCATACACTTCTTTTCTAAAATCTAGATTCATTAAATCATGTTGATATTCTATAACACCATTACAGAAAGTTATAGATGTATTTTTGTGTTTTGCATTTCTCTCGTCTAACTTTTTAGACCAAAATTCTAGTGCTTCATCACACGTTAAAGGTTCCGAATCTAACACGTCCCATGGGTCTGTTGCAAAAATTTCAAAATTAGGGTCTTCTAATTCTTCGTATACCTTTGACCTTATAGAGCCTGGGTGAATTCTAAAACCAAATCGGTCATTGATTTTATGTGTTGTTCCTTGGATTGGGTGTCTTAAACCTTCCTCTTGTATACTTTGAATTAACCAATGTGCCTTTGCACTATGGTAATACATTGCATTTAAAGTGGTTTCAGTATGAGGTGTGATTTCTGTATCAGGTTCAAACTCTACATAATCTTTGATTTGTTGATACTCGGGTTCTCCGTCAACTATACTTGCACAATCCATCTGGCCTGGATTTTTGTTTGGTCGTTCTCCACAAGTCCACAAGTGTGGTAAGAATTTTTGATATTGGATTGATTCGTTTGATGCACCAAAGAAAGGAATAAATTTTTGTTGTTTACGAAGTTCTAATATATCACCCCATTTAATTACCTTAGTAGGTGGTGCAATATTTTCAAACACCCATTTAAAATTTATATATCCGTCTGACTCTTTATCAACGTCACTTATATCAGGTAAAGTTCCTAAATGATAAGAACCTAGACTATACCAAGTAGAAAAGTCTAAACTTTTATAATCTATAGGTTGAATTTCTGAGCGGACTTCTTCTAAGGTTTTCAAGTATTTCATAATGTGTATTTAGGGACTAACCAAGAAGGTTATTTCATGTCTACTATACCTTTATCGTTGAAGTTATGTGCAACAACTCCATCAGTATAGAAATTACCTGATTTTAATATATGGTATACTTCAACTTCTTCACCAGTATCAATGATATCTTTTAGAACTGCAGAACCCCAAACTGATTGAAGTTTATCACCAACTTTTAGGTTGACTTCATTTAATTCTTCACCATAAAGTTTTGCAGTATTTTCAAAATTAGAGTGATTCTCTTTCCAATATTCAGTATCTACAACACCCCATGTTCCGTCTACTAGTTTGAATGGGTGGTCTTTTGTTGTTCCTAATTCTGCAACTGTATCTCCGTTCTCATTTGCAATAACGAGGTTAACCACTTTAGTAGGTCTTGGTGACATAAGTTTTTCAACTTCAACAATTTCTTGACCTTGTTCTGTCCATCTCTTAATTTTGTCACCCAATACAATTGACTCAATTGGTTTAGTTGTTCCGTCATGCATAAGAATAGGTGTTCCAGCGACGAAGCAACCACCACCTCCACCTCCACCTGAGGGGCCGTAGAAGTAAGAAACTGGTGTTCTGTTAGAATATGTGAACGGGTTCCTTGCTGAAACTGGTTGTCTTGCATTAGCAATATAAGGCACACGATATGTAAATGGTGACCTATATGCTACTGGTTGTCTTGCATTAGCAATATAAGGCACACGATATGTGAAAGGTGACCTAAATGCTACTGGTTGTTGAATGTTCGCAGGATACCTTGCGTCATAAGTGAAAGGTGACTGTTTATTACTAGGTGACTGAGCATTCGCAGGATACCTTGCATCATACGTAAATGGGTTTTGTGCATCTCTAATATTAGGTTGTTGTGCATTTACTGGATTCTGATATGTAAATGGTGTTTGTGCATTCCTAATGTTAGGTTCTTGTGCATTTACTGGGTTTCTATATGTAAATGGTGACCTATGTTGATACTCAGAAGGTTGTCTTGCATCTGCAATATAAGGTTGTTGACCATTTGCAATATATGGTGTTTGACTGTTTGCAATATAAGGATATGGAACTTGTGTAAGTTCTTGACCTGAAGCATTATTCCACCCTGAAGGTGTTTTAACATAGATTTGGTCAACTGCACTCCATGTAGAGGAACCAGTTTTAACCCATGCACCTTGGGTGGCATTCCAACCTGAAGGTGTCTTGACTGATTGATTTCCTGATGCCATGTCTTATATTATCCTGTTATTGGTGACCCAGGCCACTGTTGTGATACTACTCCGTCCCACCTTGCTTCAGGAGTTCTTCCCTGAGTTGCATATGTAGCAGGTTGTCTATTACTATATGTAAATGGTTGTCTATTACTATATGTAAATGGTGTCTGAGCATTTCTTATATTAGGTTCTTGTGCATTCACTGGATTTTGGTAAGTAAACGGACTTCTATGTTGATACGTAGAAGGTTGTCTTGCATTACTTGGGTTTCTATAAGTGAATGGTGACCTATAGTTATATGTAAAAGGTTGTCTTGCATTTGCAATGTATGGAACCCTATATGTAAATGGGTTTCTGTAAATTACTGGTTGTCTTGCGTTTGCAATATATGGAACTCTATAGGTAAATGGTGACCTATATGTCACTGGTTGTTGAGCATTTGCTGGATACCTTGCATTATACGTAAAAGGTGACTGATATGTCACGGGTTGTTGTGCATTTGCTGGATACCTTGCACTATATGTAAATGGACTTTGGAAAGTGTAAGGCTGTTGAGCACTTGCAATATAAGGTTGTTGTGTTTGTCCAATAGGCATCTAGTTATTTCCTGTTAAAAGTTCTCATATTTATAAAGATTCTAAACCCCTATATTAGGAGTAAAGAATCCACAAATCACCAACCGCACCATCTGAACTACCTGGCGCAGAGGTTGATTGGTATACATTTCTAGCAGTTCCACCACTGTTTGTTGCATTGGTGATAGTAATTGCACCTGAAGCAACAGTTCCTACGGAAATATTATCTCCACTCTCGTATTTTGTATCAAGAGCAGTTTGCAATCCGTCTACATTTGCAATTGTATGGTTATGTGAATCGTCTGCAATAGTGACCGAAATCGTTGCAGTGTCACCAGCACTTTGGAAAGTTGCACTACCTGAAGCATCACCTGAAAGTCCAACTGTCACTGCACTTGAGAGTGAACCAGCAGAACCACTTGTATTTCCAGTGACGTTTCCAGTTAGGTTTCCTTCAAAAGTTCCAGCAACAAAAGTTTCTGAACCTACAGTCCATTTGTCATTTGTTTCGTCCCAAAGAAGTGTCTTAGCAGAAGAACCACCTCTAGTGATACTAATACCTGAATCTTCTGTTGGTGAACCTGAAGTGAAATTACTGTTTAATGCAATGACGTTATCTGCAAGTGAAATAGTTTCTGAGTTTACAGTCGTTGTAGTTCCTGAAACTGTTAAGTCACCTGTAATTGCAACATTGTCATTTAATGTGACATTACCTGAACCATTACCACTTAATACTAAGTTAGTGTCTGTTTGTCTTGATGCAATTTGGTCAACTGTTATGTTGTTTCCGAAAGATATTGCATTTCCAGCACTGTTAGTAATGTTTTGTCCGTCTTCGATTTGAAGTGTTCCTTTAATTTGGATAACACCTGTTCCTGTTGGGTCAAGTTCTACGTCACCTGAACCACCTGTTTGAACAGAAACATTTTGGTTATCGTCTGCAGAAACAACGATTGTTCCTGAGTTATCTTCAACCACTTTCTGACCATTAACATATAATGAACCTGGCCCGATATACACGTCCTTCCACATCTTGGAAGATGAACCTAAGTCGTATGTGTTATCAGCACTTGGTATGATATGACCAGCATATGTTCCACCACTTAAGTATGATAGGACTCTTGCATCAGTATAATATAAATTTCCATTTTCTGCTAAATCACCAGTGTCTAAAGTGACTGAACCACCCAATGCAGTTGCATTTGAGTTGATTGTGATTGAACTATTTGCAAGTTTATCATTTGCAATTGAACCTGCTAATTGAGCATTTGTAATAGTTCCTGATAGACTTGAAGTTGGATAGTTTGTTGCATCTGTTAAATCAAAAGCAGGTGTTGCGTCTGATTCACCTAGATTTAATGTAATTCCACCATAGTTAACTGAAGAGGCACCTAACATTGAGTTTGTGATACCACTTGCTTTTACTCTTAGTGCATCTGAATTGATTTCGATTGAACTATCGTCTACACCAACTGCAAGTGTCACATCACCTGATGAACCACCACCTGTTAAACCATCTCCAGCAGTGACTCCAGTCACGTCACCTTGCTGTCCTGTAATTGTTAAAGTTCCCGCAGAATCATCATATGATAATGAGATTCCTGTTCCCGCAGTCAAGAGGGTATTGACTCTATCGTCAATCGAATCAGTTATGGAAGTCCCTGTAAGTCTTCCTGAACTGTCTATAACCTCTGTTGTCCCGACTGTAAGACCATTCTTGATTATAAAGTTCTTAGCTGTCATTAAAATGTTCCCCCATCTACTTGTGGTAATGAAAATTCACCCGAAGATGAATTATAACTTAAATTTGATTCTCCACTTGCAAGTGATATAGCACCTCTTGCAAGGGTGTTAGAAAAGTATCTATTCGTTGACCCTTCTGTTAGGTTGTCAGTATCTAGTAATGAAAGTGCTGAAGAAGCAAGTTTACCCGCACTTGATATGACTTCGGTTGTTCCTACAGTCAATCCATACTCAATTACAAACGTATTTTGTGTTGCCATTTAGAAAAGTCCTCTTTTACTTTGATTTTACCCTAGTATTTAGGAACTAGAGTCCTTTAAGATTTAGATAATCTTGGTTTATTTTAAAAAAAGACAAAAAAAATTATACGGAATGGTCGATTCTTTTGAACTTATATACTGTTGAATTGGTTGTTGCACTTGCAACTCTCAATCTCAAGTTTCCACTATTAATATCTACTGTAAATGTTCCCAATTCACTTGAACCACCTTGCAATACTGTTCCAAATTGTGTTATACTAGCACTGGTTCCGTCATGAATTACATGACATTCTGTTATTTGATACACACCACTAGTAGAATCTGATATTGTTATTGAATATTTTGCACCTCTGTATGATGCAATTGCAATACTATCTAAATTTGTTATACTTGTTGAAGTTGTTGTGACTGTTCCCGACTCTAATCCACCACTTGCATCTGCAAAAGATAATGTTCCACTACCATTCGTTGTAAGAACTTGTCCGTTTGTTCCGTCTGAGGTAGGATAGGTGATAGAAGACCCTGTAAGACTGTTGGTTGCAGTCAAAGTCGTAGCTGTTAAGTCACCTACCTGTATATCTGCAAGTGAATAACCTGAACCACTAGTATTAACTGTAGTTGTTGGTTCTACTTCTAGTCCGTCAAATAATTTCCAAGTTGAATCTGTTGCATCTCTGAATAATCCAGTGTATTCTGAGGCTCCGTCACCCAATCCGTCATCATAATTTCCGTAAATACCTATATCAAGTGTATCTGAACTAGTATTTTGGTTTGCAAGTTCCAGCATCGAGTCTTCCACTGAAGTTGTAGTGGAATTAACTGTTGTAGTTGTGCCATTTACAGTTAGATTACCTGATACAGTTATATTTCCGTCTACTTGTAAGTCTGCATCAGTTTTTAAACCTAAATCTGCAATGAATTTCGAATTGGTTGCCATAAAAAACTCGTTTAAATTGTCTAAATCTATTTATGGTTTTTTTCAGGCTAAAAAAAGAGGGTTCCGAAGAACCCCCTTAGTTTTTTAAATTAGATGTTAAGCGTCTACCACTGTTCTATCAAATTTGACGATTGTGCTATTAGCACTAGCAGGTGTTATTAACAACCTTACATTGTCACCATTAATATCTGCATCGAATGTTGCGAGATTGGTATCTTTCAATGTTCCATATGAAGTCATAGTCACTGCAGAACCATCGTGGACTAACATAATTTCGGTTGAGTGGAAATTTGTTCCCTCGTCCATTGCAATAACGTATCTTGCAGCTCTGAAACTTGCATGTGCAAAAGTATCGAGTGCAACTTGAGTTGTTGCAGTATATGTTGTTCCACCAGTCTTTTTATTCTTAGACTGTATGGCTTTACTTGTCACTATTTCGTCATTATCAACATCAAAAGTGATAGCACGGATTAACTCAGCAATTTTAAAAGCATTTGTCTTAGGCATGTCTTATCTCCTATAATGTTGTTTTCTTAACTGAAACAGTTGTGTTAGTATTAGCAGGTGTAATCAGAATTCTTTGTGAACTTCCTGACACGTCTGCGTCCAATGTAAACAATGAAGCATTAGTGAACACGTCACCAAACTGGACGAAGTATGCGTCCGAACCATCGTTTGTTAAAGTCACTTCTGCATAGTGTGAACCCGCAGTAGCATGAGTTGCTACTAATTCAAACTTAACTCCCTTAATTCCTGTTGAAACACTAGCTAACACTTGGTCTGCTGTTGTAGCAGAGAATGTTGTAGAGTTTCCAGCAGCTGGAAGTTTAATATATGAACTGGATACACTTATATTAGTATTTGTTGGAGTGATTAACAATCTCATATCTGAACCACTAATATCAGTTGCAAGACTGAATAGACTTGAACCTGTAAATGTGTCTGCAAATTGTGAGATATAAGAATCACTTCCGTCATTTACTACTACGACTTCTGCAAAGTGAGCTCCTGCTGTAGAGTGGGTTGCAACCAAGTTGACTTTAATCGCTTTGTTTGCAACGGGAACCGACAATAATGCTTGGTCTGCATTTGTTGTTGTCAAGTCAGAACTTCCTGTAGAAGCACTTGTTGACGCAGAACCAGGCGTTCTAATTACAACTACGTCACCACTTACTGCATTTGCTTGTAATGTGATTGTAGAAGTATTAGTTGTTGCGTAGTCGGCACCTCCGTCTACTAATAAAACACCATTTAGGTATACTTGTTCTTCACCAATCGAATAGGACAATGTTTGTCCGTCATCGTCATTTCCTGAGAAAATTGTTTGGTTAGAAGATACAGTGTAAGTGAATACATTATCTGATGAAGACGATGAGTCTGCAAAAGAAAGTGTTCCACTTCCGTCTGTTTGTAATACTTGTCCTGATGTTCCATCTGAAGTTGGAAATGTAATAGCATCATTAATTGTCAAAGAGGCGGGGACTGACCCTACCTCGACAACGGCAGCCGAACCATCATTCTTCTCAGTATAAAACCTACCATGGTAAGTATTGACTGCTAATTCACCAAGAACTAGGTCACTTACGCCTGGGGTTGCATTCTGAGTAGAACTCTTTTTAAATGTAATTACAGTTGCCATTTGACTCTCCTATTATTGATTAACTATTATTAAAATGTTCCACCATCAATAGCAGTAATTGCAACATCACCTGAAGTGAGTGTGAAATTATCTGAGTCGAATGAAGCTATACCTTTTGTTGAAGTTGTTGCATCGTTAATTGCTACGTCACCACTAGTCACTGTAAAGTAAGAAGCGGAGAATGAAGCAATACCCTTGTTAGAGTCTGTTGCATCTTCAGCTGAAAGGGTTATACTTCCGTCTGCATTTGTGACATCAATACCTTCACCAGCAGTAAGTGTTCCAAGTGCCATGTCACCATTAGTTCCATGACCGATTAGAATCTGACCTGCTGTAGGAGCTGACCCGTCAATTGATGTGATTGAACCCGAAAGTGCTAATCCACCAAATTTAACATTACCAGCTGTTCCTGAGAAAGTTGAAGATGAATCAGTTGCATCAGGTATAAATGTAAATGCAGCGTCGGTATCATCGTATCCGAAGAAACCTACTTTTGCACCACCTGAGTTATACTTAAATTTCAAACCTCTATCAAGGTTATCATCTGAACCATCGTCACCGATTTCAAACACTGGGTCAGCAACTGAAGTAGTTGTTGAGTTTACAGTTGTAGTAGTTCCGTTAACTGTTAAGTTTCCTGTCACAACAACGTTTCCTGAAGCAGTCATTGTCGCTGCAGTAATATCGTCTGATTGTAATTGACCTGAAACAACTAAGTTATTTGTGACTGTTAAGTCGTTTCCGACTGTCACGTCATTTGGTAAACCTACTGTTATAGTTTGTCCTGAAGCAGAAGTTTCAATCTCGTTAGATGTTCCAGCGATTGTTAAACTTTGTGAGTCTAAGTCGACTGCACCTGTTCCACTGTCACCAGCTACGTCTAGGTCTTCTGCAGTCACTTTTGATTCAATAAGGTCTTGAACCGCTGCAGCTGTCAAGACTGAGGTGTCATTATCACCGAATCCATTAACACCAGCTAATTCAGCTGATGTTTGAACCATTGCACCATCTAACATTGAGAATTCTACTGCACCAGCAGAAATTGTCACCGCACCACTTGATGCAAGTGAAATATCACCACTGATTGCTACGTTGTCAAACGAATCTGACCCGTCATGAACAAGAATGTGTCCTGAAGCAGGGTTAGAAATGTCTGAGTCTGATGCACCAGCAAGTGTTGAAGTAGTAGATAAGAAAGATAAGTTTCCTGACCCGTCTGTTCCTAATACTTGGTTTGCACTACCATCTGAAGAAGGCAGAACAAAGGATACATTCGCTGCTAGTGTATCGGGAGCTTTCAATGCAACGGAGTTTGTTCCGTTGTCTGAATCTTCCATTAACTTTAATGAACCACCTGAGGTTGAACCATTACCAACTAAAAAGTCGGAAGGTGTTGCAGAAGAACCTGCTAACATATCCGTATAATACTTACCACCAATAGCTTGTATTAAAGGAGTGCTGTTATCAGAATCTACTGATTCAATAAAAAGTTTTGCACTAGCACCTGAATTACTCCTATCTTGCACATAAGCTAATTCACCCTCAGCTAAGTCTGATACAGCTGGAGCGGCAGAGCCTGTGCTTCTTTTGATTTGAATAACTGTTGCCATTTTTCTATTCCTATAGTTTATGTAAAATTAATTAATTAATTCTCGTTCACTATCCCGAGAGATTCATAATATAAAACTAATCCACTCACAATGTGGGTCGATACCTTCACTGGTCGGTATCCTTGATTTGTGTATATTTATTTATACGATTAAAACGTTCCACCATCTAAAACAGTTGTGGTTGTCCACTTATCTGTTTCAGCATCGTATGAAAGTAGTCCGTCATCTGTTTCTGAAGCATTTACATCTGCAAGTTCATTGATAGATTTTGCAGAAAGGTTTACATTAGAAGATGAATTACCGATTGCGACCTGTTTAGCACGGATATTTCCTTGTCCTGCTACTCGACCACCTATGGTTGCTACTCTTGATATTGTTCCTTTTATTCCTGACATAATTTACCTCGTGACGCCTGGAGTGACAATTGCTTGTCCCTCTACTACTCTTGTTGTTTGACCACCACCACTGGTGATGTTCATATCGTATACATATCTTCCCGCTTCTAATGCAGTAGTTGCTGTATCGTCAAGTGTTAATGTCACTTGACCTGTTGCTTCTGCAATTGAAGTTCCAAAGGTTGCACTTGCAGTAGAAGAACTGTAGGTCTTACGTATCTGAGCACTTGCAGTATAACCACTCATATTGAGTGCGTCACCTGTTGAATCAGTCACGTCTACAGTGATACTGAAGTCTGTTCCTTGGTCGATAAAGATATTTGCAATAATAGCCATATAACTATTTATACGAAATTATTGTTGAGTATTACTTGGATTCTTACTAAATCTAGCAGCTGGGACTGTTTGGTGAATTTTCTCTATTGTTCCTGCGTTATTTACGTAAACTTGGTCTATTTTTTCAATATTCTGTCCGTCTTTATTTAGATAAATTGCCTTTACTTTTGCAATCGGGCCGATAGTTCTACTTGTTGCATAAGGTGTTTGAGTTATATAAGGTGACCTATGTATATACGGAACCTGATAACTAACCTGATAAATGTTAGGTTGTCTTGCATCATTCTGAGTAGCTACCTGTTTATTCACTGGATTCTGATATGTAGAAGGTTGTTGTGCAATATACGGACTCTGTTGTTGTGCCTGTGCAATATATGGACTTGGTTGTCTAGCAGGAGCTCTAACTTGGTTCTGAACGTCTTGGTCTGCTTGAACAGTTATCTGTTGTTGAAGTTCTAAAGGTTGTCTTAGAGGTTGTTGTGCATTATGTGGTGTTCTAAAAGAACTTCTACCAATCACGGGTTGTTGTGCTTGAATTTCTTGTTGTGCATCGGCAGGAACTTGCACTGGATTTTGTGCAACAAAACCTGGCGTTCTCACAATTGTTGGTGCTGACGAAGAACGAGCAGGCAATGTATATGAAACTGGAAATCCATTATACTGAAATACTATAGGTTGTTGAACTAGAACCTGACCAGTTCCAGGCTGGGTATATGCAACTTGAGTAATAGCACCTTGTTTTATTACTGGTGTTCGTGTTGCATGAAGCCATTGAGCACTACCCGTCACGTCCCAACCATCTCCCTGAGGCCCTTGATAAAAAATAAAGTCTTCTATTGGTTCCTTATATTTTACATTTTCGATTTGATACCAATAGATATATGGTGAACGACCAAACGAGTGACTTTGAACAGAAACAGGCCCTACCTGTTGAACATTTACTGTAGTAATATATGGAGAGCGGTCTATATAAGGACTTCCAACGTTTATTGGTTGTTGACCTTCTATCTGATAAGTAAAAGGACTCTGATATTCACTTTGTGCAATATAAGGACTTGGTTGTTGTGAATCTACTTGTGTTATCGAAGGACTTCTAAAAGGACTTTGATAATCTATCTGTTGTTGTGCATCAAAAGTAAATGGATTACTCTCTTGTGCATTTATATCTGTTTGTGCATTTACTGGGTTTCTATATGTTGTAGGAGTCTGACTTGGACTTTGATAAAGTGTTTGACTACTAACATCTGTTTGTTTTACAATCTGTTTAACTTCTGGCGATTGAGCATTAGCGGGTGTCTGACCTTGATAAGGTTGCTGAAAAGAACTTCCTATATTAATGTAAATTTCGTCTGACATTTCATCTCATTATATAACAAACCACAAGTGACCTTCTACTGTTCCACTTGCACTTGTGGGTGCGGAGTTAACTGTTTCATAGTCTAACTCAACTGTATCATTATTTATTTCGATTCCTTTTGCAGTATTTACACTCATGTTTCCTGTTGAAGAATTATATGCAAGTCCGTCACCACCAGCAATAGCACCTCTTGCGTCTGAGTCTGTATATGTTGCACCAGCAGTAAATGAAAGTGTTCCAGCATTATCATCATACGACACTGATATATTACTATGTGTTGCACCTGTAATCATTGAAGCAGCTGCATCTTGAATTCTTTCTGTCGTAGAAAATAAATTAGTTGTTCCTTCTGTAAGGTCGTCTGTATCACCACTTAATGTAGAAAGAGATTGGTTATCTGCTGGTTCCCAATATCCATTTGCATTATCCCATGTAAGGATTTGACCATTTGAAGGTGTTGTGGTATAATTAATGTCTGATAATCCACTTGCAGAATGTGTAGATATACTTGTGACTGTTCCTGAACTCCCTGAAACATTTCCAGTGACATTTCCAGTGAGGTTTCCAGTGACATCTCCAGTTAAATCACCAACAAAAGAATCTGCAGTGACACTTGCTCCAGGCTGGAAAGTTATAGATTCTTGTGAGAATATACCTGTTCCACCTGAATCGAATTCTATTTTCGCAGGTGTTGTAAGTGTAGTTGTTCTTCCAGTTGCAGAACCATTTAATATTATACCATTTGAGTTTTTATTGTAAATAGTATTTTGTGCTGTTTCAGTAAACTGTCCGTCTGTTCCACCACCAGCACCAATTGCACTTCCTAAGTATGAACCTGTATATGCATAGATAGTGATAACGTCACTTGCACTTGCACCTACGTTAAGTGTAATTTCTGTATGTTTGTTTCCGTCAACACCACCGATTGAGTAATCTGTTCCTAAAAGTAAATGGTCTGAGTTTTTAAATACTTGGATTCTTTCACTTCTAAAAACAAGTGAATTGTTTGCAGAATCATTACCTGAGAATACAGTTTGACCACTAGTTGCACTATATTTAAACTCTTGAAAGAAGAATGATTTATCTTCTAAACTATTAAGTGCATCAACAATGTTTCCAGTTTCTTCTGTTCTAAGGCCATTCAATTCTCCAACGTCAACTGCAAGTTCGTTATACTTGGTTCTAAAATTTTCTATCGTTGAAAATTGGTCTACTGTTTTTGCCATTATACTTTCTCTATAAGTTGTGTTAACATAGATTTAATTTCGTCCATGTCACTCTTTAAATTATTTATCTCCTCACGTGTGTTTCTCATAAGTTCTCTTCTCTTCATTGTTAATTTATATTGTTCTACATCTGTATTAACAATTCCGTGAGAACTATCGTCCCTCACTAAGTGTGAGTGACCTTCAACTTTTACATACTCAATATCTTTCATTATGCAAGTGCCATTGTCCTTAATGCAGTCACTAATGGAACTGATGAAGTGTTTGTTCCTTGACCAACAATCTTAATTGCAAAAGCACTGAATTCAGGCAAGTCATTTGCAGTGAATTCATATTCTTTAAAGTTTCTTCCGTCTGCTTCAATCGAAGTATCAGGTGAACCATCTGTATTGAAGAATTCAAACCCGACATCATCTAAAGGAGTATCTTCGTCATTCTTAATAATCTTATACATGACTTTCAACTCGGTTGTTGGTGGTCTAAAGAAGTCTGCAATAACTTTAAGACTCGTAGCAGGTGTTTTAAGGTTCACTTTACGTGTCACATATACCATTGCATTAGAATCTCCCTCGGGGTCTGTAGAAGGGATATATGTGGTTCCTGTAGGGACATCTGAACTACTATCTATGTTGTTTAATCTGTTTGCAAAACCAATTACACCAATTGTTCCTACGTCAATCACTGGTGATACATTCGGGTTGAATGAAGCAAGTTGTAATTGACATTCGAATGACTTAGTTGAAGACATTTCGTTTTGTTCGTTAATTACAGAGGCAACTACACTTGGTGAACTAAAGAATGTGTTATCATTCAGTGTTATGAAATCACTAGTGTTATCTTTCACATATGCAGTTCCGTCTATATAACCTTCGGGTGAACTCATTGCAGTTGTATATACACTACAAAGTATTTGTGTATTCTTAACTGCAACTGAAGGTATCATTGTATGCAATCCGTCAAAGTAATAGTTTCTTGAACATGTTGCAACACTTCCACCACCCACTGTATTGTCTACACCATTATATCCTGAGATAAAGTTATATGCAGAAACATCAGGTGTGATTGTAAATGAATCGATTCCTCTGTTATCTATATTTGTAAATGTTGCATTTAATGAATCAACTAGCCACCCACCTATGGTATCACCTACTGATAACACTTCGAATTGAAGTGTAGTGGTTCCAGCTTGTTCTGCATCAAAGTTGTTTATTGTGACAGTTTCACCTACAGTATATCCATGTCCAGGCTCTTCGATTAACATACTAGTCACAGCACCACTTGAAACAGTGACATTGAATTTTGCTTTTCCGTCACTTACATCAAAATAACTTGTGTCTGCTGGTGTTCCATTTGAAGTTGAAATATTACCAATTGTTAACAGTGAGTTTTCTTTCTCACCTGTTAGACCAGCAATAACTACGTTATCTTTATCACCAACTGAATCATACATTCCGTGTAAGTAGTTGTATACTTTTACATATGTTTGATTTTTATATGTTTCAATTGGATTGTTTTGTAAAGTTGAAACTGGTAATGCATCATTCTCAAATCTTAAATCTGATATTTTTGAAGTGTCAAATTTTGCAACTTTGATTTTAATCTTCATATCATCAGTTTGTTCTGCAGTCCATGTAGAAGCATTTTGTGATAAGAATAATGAACCAGCATATGGTTGTCCTGCGATTGTTTGTCCTGTTGCAAGGTCTTTCTCACCCATTCTTGAAATGAACATATTGTATTCATTTGAGTTTGAGTATACAACCAATGCATACTCTACGTTTTCTTCTACGTATACTGGTGAATCGAAAGTAAATGTTGTTGCAACTGACCCGTCTGAAGAAGTGTTAACTGCAGAAGGATTATGTGTCACTGTAGAGAAAGGTAATACTGTCTGGCCAGGATATCCATTTACCATGGTTCTGACTTCTACAGAAACAGGCATTGAAGCGTCTTTTGTTTCAAAGAACACGTCAACTGAAGTTAACATCATACCACCATCTGCTTCACATAAGAATGATTGTGCAAGTGGGTCACCCCAACCTCTATCTAATCTTGAACCTCTTCCAAATCTCACTGGTGTAGAAGGTGCTCTGTTTCTTCTATCTTCCAATACAACTGGTGGAACGGGTGCTGGTAATGGTAAGAAAAGTTCAGGTTCAGGTGGTATAGCAGGTGCAGCTGGTGGTGTGACTGGTAATTCCACTGTATCTTCAGGAATCTCATTGACTCTTACCTCAGGTGCTTCTGTATCAAAAGGTGCTGAGTTTAATCTCTCACCTCTTCTGTCCATTGACCTTGAACCTTGTAATCTTTCAGTGACTACTCTACCATTTCTTGTTGATACAATTTCAGTTTGTGAAGATTGTAATAAACCTTGTGCTTGATATACAGCACTACCATTTGAAGCAGGATTACTTAAATTGTAGAATGAAGAAGTAATTCTTAATTCTCTTTGACCCGTTGGGAATCTATTGATTGAATTATTTGGTAATTCAAAGAATGCACGTAATCTTCCGTTTCCGTCTGTTTTACAATTTGAAGAAACTGTTGTTCCTCCGTCTTGTGAATAACTTCCACTCTGAGGTCTTATGAATTTATTAACATTCACATTATCAAAATAGAAGTAATGGTTTGTGTTTGGTTTTAAGTTAGTTGCATCTATCTCAATAGTCCTTGCACGCATGAAAGGTATAATTGATACTGATACAATTCTATCGTTTCTTGTTTCTACAAAATCTTCAACGACTGAAGTTGTGACACCTGTTCTTGTTTGAATCTCAGGTGTTTCTGTAATTTCTCTTGTTATCTCTAGACCAGCATTCCATTCACCACCTTGGGAAGGGTCACCCGACCATGAACCATTTGAAGTTGATTGCACTTCAGAAGATACAACAGCTGGTTCACCAACCCATGTTGTCTGCCAGTTGTTCCATACAGTTCCTAATGCATTTGTGTTTTCTGATAACACTGCATCAAAGTTTCCTTCTCTGTTGATTCTTACTTCAGGTAATTGTTCTGTATCTTGCCATATATCTGTTTCAGGTGTTAACTTGACATTACCTACGAAAGCAAAAACGTGATATGGGTTTACGTTTAATGTTCTTGAAGCTTTACTTTGGTCTACATAATTGATTTCTTCAAAAGGTAATGTAATTAAGTCACCAGTCTTCGTATAGTTCGAAGAAGCATTAGTGTTTAATCCTATATCAAAGAACTGTTGATAAGACTGAGGTCTTAACATACCCATTTTAGTATCGATAGAACACTTATAGTCGGGGTGATTTACGTCACCAATCTTATGACCTCTAAAGTTATCTACTAAGAAACCTGATTTGAATCTATCGAATCCGTCTGCATCTAATATCTGTTTTGATTGAGTATCTTTCTCAAGTAATGATAGTGAAGTGATTCTTTCTAAGTTAGTGACCCTGTTGTTAATCTTTCCGATATCCTTCATGGTATATCGTCTATGGTCTTGTGACCTTATTTTAATCTGACTTAATTTGTTAGTATAAGGTGGAATTTGTAATTCAAAAAGTTCTATACTATCGTCAATTGCTTTTGGTTTAGTTGGTGATAACGCAGGATTACCTGTTGAAGTTTGGAATATACCTGACTTATGTAAGAAGATTTTATCTATTCTTCCAACATAGAATTCTATATCACCGATAACACTTGAACCTGAAACTGGAGTATCAACATGGTTTGCACCAGTTGAAGATATGTTTGTTCTTGTTGATAAGAATGAACGTCCATCTTCGTATGCAAAAGGAGCGTATCTTGCACCTTGACCACTTTCGTCTGATAAGTCTGTTGCAGTTAAAGGACTTTGGTTGTTGTCTGTTCCAAAAGAAGCATTTCCTAGAACCTGACCAACTATAGGTCTGAAATCAACTGAGTCTGATAACTCAAAAGTTCCATCGGGTTCTAAACCACCTAAGTCAACTTTGTTTGGTGAGTATACTGGGATATCTTTGTATTCAATACCTGAGTATGAATTTACATCAAAGTAATCTCCACCACCTGAAGCTTGGAAGTAATCAAACACTACTAATATTTGATTGTTTGGTGTTGGTTCACCAGGCTTCAATACTAATTTTGATAAATCATAGAAACCATCTCTCTGACCATTATCAAAGAAATATCTATTTGTTATGTTCGGTGAACCTGTAGAAATATTAGATAATGTTCCTACTGCATTTGAAGTTTGTCCTATAATAACTTCTGAATCAATAAATCTATTATCATTTTTGTAATAGAAATATGTATCAGCACCATCACCAGCAAACGTAATAATGATTGCACGTGCGTCTGAAGTTTGTCCTACAACCTCTTCGTAGTTTGCAAAAGTTCCTGAAGTTGTAGTTGTTTGAAATTTAGGTGGTAATGCACTTCCGTCAACACCTTCATATATTGCATGAACCTTAAATGCATCTGCAACACCCAATGATATTTCTTTGTTGTCGTATCCACAACCATAGAAATTACCACCTGAGTTCTCTGATACTTTTAATAATCTTGCACTTCTAAGTGTTTTATTTCTGTTAACTGGGTCTGTTATTTGAACAGTATATGATACTCTTACAGTTGCACCATCATTGTTTGCATTAATACCACTGAATGTAATCTGTTGTCCTGAACCTGATACTTGAGTGTTTGCACTAAGTGTATCGGGGTCAATTAAATCTCCATTTGTAAATGAACCACCTGATTGTTCTTCAACAACTGCAATTGTAAAGTTATCTTTGTTTACAGCACCGAATACACCATTTGCACCCGTTGTTATTGAGAACTGACCACCTGATATTTCAGTTGTGAACTGTCGTCTAACAGTGACCGATTCACCTGTATGTGATTTAACCCAGTTTCTTGGCCATGCGAATATTGACGCAGTTTGGTTTTGGTCGTATAATGTTGCACGTCTTCGTGTCACATTACCTTGGAATGCAACTGAAGAAGCACCAGTTAATACTGCATTTGTATCATCAGTGACACTTGCAATAACATAATTTGTTGTATCTACTGGGTTATAAACTATATCACCCTCTTTTAATTCTGTTCCAAATTTAGTTCCGAAACCTGTAAGTGCAGTGTTAGTTCCAAAGATTACTGTTCCTGTTAGAGTGTTTAATAAATCAGTGACAACGTCTGCAGTAAATATTTCTCTTGCAGTGTTGTTTGATATTTGAGAAATACCTCTTGCTCTGTCAATGTTGTATGTTCTAACAGAATCGATTACGAATCCTGAAGAGTTTCCACCACCAGTTGCAGCTATTTGATTTCCTACACCAAAGGTTCCTACTAAATCATGAACTTTGATATAGTTATTTGAGTAATCTACTTCTGCAACGATACCATGAGCACCAGTTGTTGTATCTTCTATTCTTTGACCAACTAAAACTGGTGTTGCATTTGTGATTGATACTAAGTTAATCTTTGTTAACATTTTAATATCAAACAAGTATAGGTTATACACCCCTGTTGTATGTTCGTCTATGTTTCTTATTCTACATAGACCAATCTTCTCACTAGTATTAGTTGCACCAGCACTTCCTGTTGTATCAAAAAGTTCTGCAACTTGATATGGGTCTAGTGTATCTATTCCACTCTCATTACCAAACTCGGGTAATGCATGGACGTTTGTGACTCTTAATTTGTTTCCTATTCTTACTGGTGTGTTTGCATTGTCTAATGAAACTGTTGACCTTGCTTTTGGAAGACCGATTGTTGTTGTTCCAATCTTTTCAATTTCATAACCTTTAACATATGCTTTACCAGGCGATACTTGCATGACGAACTTAGATTCGTCACCACCATTTACTTTTGAATAGACTCCACCATTAATTGTATCGTCTAAGTGTTCTTTTAAACTTGGTGTAAATTGTCTTACAACGAAATCACCATTTGCATCGAAAGTTCTTCGTGCAAGAGTATGTTCGATTTCATTGTATATTGGTTTGTCTACTTTTAATTCTATTAGACCACCATTAACTCTGACTAACTCAACAAAATCTGCATCGTCTGTTGTAGTAAGTGCATACTTACTTAAATTCAATTCAAACTTAAGTCTATCTGCACCAGCAGCGTTTTCGTTTGTTGTTCCTTGTGAGTTATCTAATAGAGAAGAATCTTCTGAAGAGGATATTAGTTTCTCTACGACTGTTAAACCGACTCTATATGAAGGAGCACCTGAGTATTTCTCTAAGATAAGTTCTTGTGCTGGAACTTTTACAAAGAAACCTCTAATGAATATAACACCTTCTGAAATGTTTGCAATCGAAGCTCTTCCGATTGGTTTAGATAATACTGTTTGAGAGTCGACTTGGAATTCATTATTGTTTAATACGTCTGATATTGCACCATTTTCGTCTACACTTACTTCATGTAGTTCTTCGTCAGCTGCAAAAGTAAATGAATTATTTGCATCTGTTCCTTGTGATTGATATCTAACGAATAATGTGATTGGGTCGTCTGAAGATTCTGCACTTGAAGTGACAACTTTACCTACGACACCTGTTGTTTTACCTTGTAGTATTTTACCATGGAAAGAAGTTCTGTATTCTTCTACTGAATCTGACCCTTGTGAATTTGGATTAGAAGACTTTACCTTAACAAAGTAAAGTTCCATATCGACATCAGTTTGAGCACCAGTGACAATCGAACCTTCTTCAAAAATATGATTACCAAATCTTTCAATTTGATTTTGTAGGATAGATTGTGACTGAGTTAATTCCCTTGCTTGAAGAGGTCTACTCGCACGGAATAAGACCTTATGGAAGTTTTTACTCTGACTGTAGTCGTCATAATAGGGTGATATATTTAAATCAGTTTTCTCTGCCATGTTTTCTCTCTTGTGGGGTCAATAGACCCCATTAATTACATTTCGATAATCAGTTTGATATCTTCGATTTGGTCGGCAGCTCTTGTCACTGCACCCCTATTTTCGACATACATTATTTGACCTGAATATCTTTCAACTTCAGGGAACGCAGCGTTAACTGAGTTAACTGTTCCACTGTTTCCTGTCCAATATGCTGTATCACTTGCAGTAAAGTCTACATATCCACCAGCACTATTTGCAACTGGGACATGAGAAACAACATTACCACTTATTGATACAACTTTAGATACTGCAACACCACTTCCGTCTATTGACGCACTCATAATAGTATCGTCTACGTTTAAATCTGTCACTGTTGAAAGTGTCATTTGTGAATATGCAGCTAATGAAGTTGAGGTTGCAACTGTTGTAGTTCCAACATTGAATGGGTCCTGGATAAGACCAATCCTTCTAAAATCGTTATCTACTGGGAAGTCACCTGAACCTTCTGCAAACTCTAATCTTGCATTAACACAAATAAAGTTTCCACCAAGTTCTTGAACTGGGTCTGCACCATGTCCATAGAAAGGTGATATGATTGGTTTGATTGCACCATTAGAACCACTTCCGATTCCTGAGATACCTGATACGTCTACTGAAGCACGTTTGTATCCTGAACCAACTGCAGTCACATTAACATGAGTGATTACACCTGAAGCTACTACAACTTCACAAGTTGCACCTGAACCATCTCCGACAATTGAAACACCTGTATGTGTTCCGTCTTGATAACCAGCACCACCATTAGTCACTCTTACATGGTGAATACCTCCGTCTACTGCAGAGTTTTCTACGTCCCATTGAGCAGAACCATCATCAGTTGCAGCTGAACCGATTGCACCACCTGAACCTGTTCCGTCAACTTCAGTTTGAGCACCGATAGTTTTTACTGGAATGAAGTCGTTAGTGACAAATTTAATAGTTTCTGAGGCAGAAATTGTATACATATACTTCCAAATATAACCACGACCTGAGGCAGCATTCGAGTCGGCAGTTTCTACTAATGAAGTTGGACTTGTTCCTGTTGGTTTTACGTCTGATACTACCACAGCACCTGAACTATCTCTACCAGTTCTGATACACTTATACACATTGTATTCATCAGTGATTACAAAGAATCTTGAATCGTATAAGTTGTTTGAACTTGTTGCTGGACTTGTATTACTTGCACTATAATCATGTGCATATTCGTCATATGAAGTTCCTGAAGTCCAATCATATCTTGTCAAACCATGAGATACGTCTGAAGAAGAAACCTTCTTCATAGCAATCATGTCTGCATATGAATCTATCTCTTCACCAACTGCATTCGCAGGTGAAGGTGGGTTGTTCTCATCAGTCCAATCGAATGAACGTCCTATGAATATATAACTTGACGAGGCACTCTCACCAAAGTCTTCCTTAAATTGTTTCGCATTATGGATTCGAAACTTTTCCGTTATTATTGCTGCCATTTTCTTAATCTCCTCAGATTATTTATATACTATTTATAACACTATGCAGACTTTATATAAGAACTAAATGCAATATTCGTCCTTAAATTTGGAACGTCTGAATAATAGTTAACTGTATGTTGTGGGAAATAGGTTTCAATGTCTGAGATTCTTAAACCTTCGGGTTTTGATTCCTCACTCATGATATTACCTGTTCCATCTTCTAAAATAAAATCATCATTATCTGTTTCGTCTTTTAGATAATATGATATATCAAAAATTCTTTGTCCTGTTATTGTATTTAGACTTCGTAAAGTCCCTCCTAAAGGTGCATGACTTATGATTGAAGTCCTTTCAGTTGAGATATAATTATCTTGTATATCATCAAACGTTGCATCTTCCATTATGATATTATTACCATCTTCTAGTAATATTGAATCACCTACAGTCACACCATTTTCATGTTCTATTAGTGTTGGTTCTAGACCAAAGGAATATATCTCTTCTTCATATATGAATTTATATCCGTCTTCTAATAAGAACACTTCGTCCTGTTGACTTCCAGTTGAAACTATTTTTCCTTCATATGAAGGTCTTCTTTCATTACTTCTAACTACGTAATCATGGTCTGCTGTATCTATTGCAATTGAAGTTGCTCTTGTGAATGGTGCAACACCAACTGTTCCACCCATACCACTATGATGTTGACAATAGTAATATAATACTGAAGGTGTATTTTCATCAGTCCTTAATTCTACTATATTATCACCTCTTACATGAACACCTGTAGTGTATTCAACTCCTCCACCATGTGTTCCATCGGGTGTCGTTGAGAATTTAAATGGGTGAGCTGTTGGGTGATTGAAATGATATACATGACCTTGAACTAAATTGATTGTTGCTTGGTCTGTTCCGTTTACTTCATAAATGTTTTGAACACCATTGTTCGTCACTGTTATTTCTTTTGTGTCTACTCCAAAGTGTTGTTCTGTTCTATAAGGTCTACTTGTAGTTCCTACTACAAAGTTTTGAATTTTAAAAATGTTTAAGTGTCTATTTCTATGTGAAGAGTCACCATACTCTGTAAATGGTTCGGTGACTGCAAGACCAGTTCTTGGGTCTGTTTCAGGTGTTGGAACACCTGCGTCTTGTAGAACAACTAATGGGTCATTCATTTCTGCTTCAGTAGTCCAAAGAAGAATCTTTCTCATTGAGTTTGCAAAGGCATTAGGTTGTGTTAATACTGGTTCTTCATGAATAACAATCGTTGGTCTAAATCTAATTTGTTCTTCAATCTCATTGTTGATTGTTTGTTTGATTGCAACCTCACCAAAGAATATATGACCAGCTGGGTGTAATAAGTCCTTGACAACTGACCTGTATTTGTTTATACTTTCACCAACCTTAATCACATATGAATGTGTCTGATAGAATTTTCCGTCTTGTATATTACTTGCACTTGCATCAAGTGTGGATTTATCTCCAAGTAATTGTTCTTGTATCACACCCTCACCAGCAACTTTACCTCTTGCTTGATATGGATTTGATTTTAAAATCTTAAATGTATCAACGTTATTGAAGTCGACAACTTCTTCTGATAAGAAACAACCATTTAAATCAGTGTAAGTTAATATGTGTCTATCTGCATCATAAGTCACAACCTTTGCAGTTGAACCTGAGATTCTTCCTGTTAGAACAATATCTTTTGTAAGGTTTGCAGTTGGTGTGGTAATCAACATAGGGAAGTATGAAGTTGAATCCATAACTCCGTCATAGTTAAATGCATTACCTTGTTCTTGAATGTTTAATGAACCTACACCACCAATAGTATCTGAGTATGCAAATAGTTTCGCACCTTCACCACTTGACACTACTGCTTGTTTGTTTAGTCTAATTGTATTTGAGTTTCCACCAGTAATCTCTTCACCACTTTGGAATGCACCTGTATCAGTTGATAATCTTTTAACAATTAATCTTTTGTTTTCTCCGTCAATCTTTAGAATAGTTGCAGTTGCATTTGAGTTTGTTCCAGTGACAACTTCACCTTCAGTAAAACCTGTCAAGTCGTCAAAGTAAATATAACCGCCTGGGTATACTTTAGGAACTTGTTTGAAACCAGCACCAGGCGACTTAATCTTAATACTTCTAATATGTGATGCAGTTGTTTCTAATTGAACTGGACTTTCGTCTTCTGATAAAAGACGCATTTTTTCTGTATAGATTTCTATAAGTTCTCCACCAGTGGGTGGATTGACTAAGACAACTCTATCGTTTTTATGAGTATAATCAGTAATTGGTGTTAACAAGATTCCGTCTTGATACACTTCAACACTTTCGTCATTAAAAACGATATAGTTTCCGTTGTTATCTGTTCCAGTAATAATTGGGTCACCTGCTATTGCAGTATATTCGTATTGACCCCAAACAGTTGCACCCTCTAAAATGACTTCGTCACCGACTGCACCTATAACTGCTTCTGCACCACTACCTTGACCTTCGTGTTCAAAGACAACTAGGTCACCACCAGCATATCCAGTTCCCGCGTCTTCAATATAGATATGGTCAACACCACCTTCTAATAGACCATTGACAACTGTTCTTGCAATTGTAGCTCCAGTATCTAATTTAGAACCTGATATATTAATAGTATCATTTAAAGAATACAATGAACCTACGTTTGATTGTTCTAATACAATACCACTATCGTCTTCGAATAATAAATTACTATCTTCTTCTTCGTTTCTAATATATGTTGAAGAACTAGTGTTAATAATATCTGAGATTAAACCTTTAAGTGTTCCTTGTGCAGTTGACACTCCGTCCCTATCAATGAGTGATACTAATTCATTATATACGAATTCACCTTTATGATTGTCTGTAATCTCTAATGAATATTCTCCTGTTTCTGTATTGATTGGAAATACGTTTTCAACAATTGAATTTGCAATAACTTTATTATTTGAATCATATTGAATTATCTTGTCTGTAGCACTTGGTGCAACTCTTAAGTCTGACATTAAAATGTTTACTCTTCTCTTCTGAGAGTAATCTGATTCTGAGTTATAAATTGTTTCGTTATCGGGATATCTAATCTCTGCATCTTCGTTATAAAGAATCCTCATTAAGAACTTTAATGATTCTGCAGTTCCCTTTTCTTTGTATAAATCTGATATACCTTTAATCGTTAACCTTTTGTTTTGTGCTTGTTTAAGGTCTAACGAAGGTAAAAAATCTGTTTGGAAATGTTGAAGAAAGTCTTCTGAAGTTCTATCGATATCTGAGTAATCTAATATCTTGTTGTTTGCAATAATGGTATTCTCTTTATAACCACTAACTGTTCCTGTTTGTTTTGACTTTCTTCCTGTAATAGTTTCTCCCTCTGAGAAACCAAAACCTGAAATTGAGTTTACGTAAATTTGTAATCCATTTACGGAAGTAATCTTTGCAACTGACTTTGATACAGAACCAACTACATATTCACCCACTGTCCATGGGTCGGCAGTTGCGTTTGGATTTGCACCTGTTGATTCTTGTAATAATTTTGAAGTGTCTTCATCAGGTGAAGGTCGAACAGTTTGGGGTTCAGCAAGAACTGACCCCGAACTGTCTTCCAACATGATTCCGTCTAGTTCACCTTGAGCAGAAAGTGTAATGATTTCACTTTCTAGATATTCAAAGTATGATTTTAAAAATAGTTCAAAGACTGGAGCCTCTTCCTTGATATAACTAGGTAAGAGGTTCGTTAACCTATCGGTAAGTCTTTCTATTTTAAAATCGTTAGACATAATCTTAACTTAATGTTGCACCTAGGTTTGAAATTGGGAACCAATTTGAACCATTCCATATACAAATAACCGCTTCACCTTGTGCATCAAGAGTGATTTGGTCTGTTGTATCTGAAGAATAACCCCAAGATGATACTGTCACTTCAGCAGCTGCTGAAGAACTATCTGTCTTGTAGATTACTTTAATCTGACCAACGTCTGTTCCGTCATCTAAAGTGAACTCAACTGCAGTTGAACCTGACAATGTGATTTCACTTGCAAAAGATGAAGCAAGGTTTGACGCAGTTGCAGTTAATGAAGTGATATCGTCTACTGCTAAATGAGTAGGGATATTTTCAAACAACTGACCAATGGTCATTTTTTTGTTGACTGGTGTTCCGCCTGGGTTGTCAACAATATGAAGTAAATCATCAGCACCTATATCTGTATCAGACACTTGTGTTAATGCACTAATTTTTTTATCTGCCATTCTATTTTCCTCCTATAATCCAAATGAATGGGAAACTACTCGGGGGACTCCCGACCACTTACACATAATTGTTAATAATTACTGGTTGAGGTAGAAGTATACCCTACACCAGCACTACTTTCACCACTTGCAATGGTGTCTACTTCACCTGATACCTTAATGTCATCAGTAGATATGTCAACTAGATTACCTCTAGTTGCAACTACGTCATTTCCTGAAGGGACTACAGTGAAGTCAATCGATGAATCAGTATTAACTGTTGAGGTAATCTGAATTGCATTGATTGTAATCTTTCCTAAAGCATAGTCAACTGTTCCAGCTGCACTATCCTGATATATCCTAGTTGACCCTGATAGGTAATATCTTCTGAGATTACCATTTCCGTCATCGTCAAAATAATTAATATTGACTGAGTCACCTGATACATAGAAACCTGTTGTGGTTGTGATACCACCTGACATTGAATTATGTCCTCCATGAGGATTATACAATGCATTACCAAAAGTCACTGAATAACCTTTGGTTTCACTAACTAAGATATCCTTTCTTTTTCTTAATCTAATATTACATGTATTTGATAGAATAGAAGTATTACTATCGTCAACTGCTTTTAATAGATTTGAATGTCTAAAGATTGCATCAAAGTTGTTTAAATTGTCTGTATCGAATTTTTGAATTGCAGTGTTTACGATTGCTTCTAACTCACCGATTGATAAGTCTGTTGCATTCTCGTTATATTTGAATACACAAGTGACAAGTATTTTAACAATCTCTGCATCTACTATTTGTGGTCTAACTGTTAACATGTTCAATGCATTCAGTTTAGATTTAACTAATTCTTTTTCTGTATCTGATAGATAGTCTGAGTTTTGTGGTTTAAGTGCAACAAACACTTTACCATACTCGGGTGGGTCGTTATCTTCACCACCCCACACTGCAACTGCATCTGCGTTTGGATAGTATTCTTGAACTTTTGCTTTATAGTCGTTTAGTGTCACAAGTCTGTTTTGTGAAGTGTAAAACTTCGTAGCTTTAAACTTGATTGATTCGATTGATTCTTTTTCTGCACCACCACTTGCTTTTGTCACATTAGTGACATGAGAATTTGAGAAACCATTGACTGTTCCACTTAGAACAAATTGACTTGCACCATTCGCATGAACTTCGTCAACTATGATATAAGTCACGTCTATAATATCTCCGTCTGATAATGCTTTACCTAGTGTTCCGTCACCAAAGTAAATCTCTACATATCCTTCTTCGTTCTCTTGTGCATAATAGACTTTTGATTCGGTTGTGATATTTGATATACCTGTTGAAAGTGTATAAGTTTCTGCAACTCCATTCGAAGTCACACTTACTATCATTCTTGATTTGTCTACTCTTTCATTTGACAATACAAACTTTGGATTTGCAAGTTGGTTATCAAAGATAAATGAATCTTGTGCATATGTTCCTTGAACAATTTCAACATTGTTATAATTGTATGATAAATTATTTGTTGTTGGTCTTTTAGTAGAAGTCACTACAAAGTTATAAGAACTTCCGTCAAAGACAGTCACAAAGTTTGTTCCTCTCATTAACTGCATATCTGTAGTTGTTGGTTGAGTTCCGTCTGCATTTCTTACGTTCTTCATTTCTAAATCAATGAATGCAGAAGAACATGATTCAGAAGCAGGAACAAAACCTAAATCTTTTGCACGTGATACAACGTTCTTTCTGATTTGAGCAGAATCTAAAAATAATTCAGAGGCTGCAATGTTAGTGTTTACGGCACCAATGTGAGATGCATATGCAAGTAAGTCGACAAGAACTGACATACTAGAACCTTCAAAGTTATAATCTTTGAATTGTTCTTGACCTTTAAGATAGTTCTTAAGGTTGTCTGCAATGTTATCGAAATCTAAATCGGTTATCTGTAGGTTTGAACTTTTTACTGCCATTATCGTGTCCTTGAAACTGTTATATCAACCTCTTGTTGTGGAGCACCATTTTTGATATTGTAAAAGATAGTGATTTCTAATGAATTTGAATCAGTGTCACCATATATTATATCAACGTTTTCTACTCGAGGTTCTAGTTGTTCTATTTCTTTTGCAAGGTTCCTTCTCATTCTGTTCAGTTGTCTATCAGTATTTAATTCAAATAATTTATTTCTGATTGAACCACCAAAGTTCGGTTTAAAAGGTCTTTCAAATTTGTTGGTCATGACTATATTTCTAACAGACCTTTTAATTGCGTCCGTATCAGTCTTTCTGACTATGTCACCAGTGATTGGGTGTTTACGAAAGAAGATATCTAAATCTGCATAGATATCTTTCGTTGCAACTGTTTTTCCGTTATTTACTAAGTCTACCATATATCTATTTATACAAACTAATCAGGTTTCTTTGTCTTTCCAGCAGAAGAACCTGAGGCAATTGTATGTGTATGTGTTGAAAGTTTGACACCCTTACCTTTGACTTCTCCACTTGCAGTAATACTACTTGAATTTGTCTGTTTACCACTGACATCTAATGTCGATTGTAAAGTAGTTGCGTCTGACACTGTAAGTGTTCCAGTAATTGTTGTGTCTGATATAATTTCTGTTGTGTTATTACCAGTGATTGTAATCTTACCTTCTGATAATACGTCTGTTGTTCCTTTGAGGATATCTGCTTTTAGATTTCCTTCTGTAATCTCTGAAGTGACATTACCTTTTAACACTTTCATATCTACATTACCCGTGTTAACATTGATTGTCACGTTTCCTTTTTCTACTGTTAAGTCTGCATTACCAGCTATATAAATCTTATCGTCTTTTGCAACTACTTGATAATTATCATTTACGATTCGTTGCACTACACTTCCATCAGGGTGAACTTCCTGAAACGTTCCTGACCTATGATAAGTTGAAAGTCTTTCTTTACCAACTGTATCGTCCACTTCAATAACATGACCTGACTCTGATTGATACACTTTGTTATATGGATATACTGGTTCTGCAACTGAGTCGGGGAAAGTGTGTCCTTCTATTTCAATCTTTTTATCTATAGTTGAATCACCACGTGCAATACTTGACACGTCTGACTCTCCAGTGTATAATGGATAGTAGGGAAGCATATCCTCAGTGATTTCTCCCTCCGTAATTGTAGAACCCGTTGCATCATAATTAATTGTTATTTCTTTTGGTGACTTAGGTTGTGTATCGATTGCACTTGTTAGACCATGTGGTCGTCTTGAGTCTTGTTCGGGGTTCGGTGCATCAGGTGTTCCTTCATAATCTGCAACTGTTAATCTACGTGGGTCATTGAAACCTTTATCAACACTTCTGAGTAATTCATTTCCGAATGCGTCAACTTTATATCCCGTTTGAGGAATACCAACTGCAACACCAAATATAATTGGGTCTTGCATAGCCTCGTCCCTGAAATAACCGAAGACTGTTGTTCCTTCTACTAGACCATGTTGCACTCCTATACCTGAAAGACCAGCAGTTGTTGTTGGAAGTAATACTTGAGCCCATGGTAAATCAGGTGTTGATAATTCTAATTTATTATCCGTATGAATTCCATGCACACGAACACGAACCCTTCCTATTTTTAAAGGGTCGTTTCTATCTTCTACTATTCCAAAAAAATGTTTCATTAGTCTACTTTGTCCGCAGGTTCTACTTCTTGTAATGGTTTCACTTCAGAAACCTTACTTGCATAACTTTCTTTAACACACTCTAAATACATTTCACCTTCGTTTTTTGGTATGTTTAAACTAAGAGATAAATCAGTTATAAGATATCTTCCGTCATTTAGTTTATCTTCTTTATTTGACACTTCAGGACTTGGTATTTCTAATTGAATAACATTACCTACTGTTATGTCTGTTCTCATTGGTATAGTCACCACAATTTTATGTTGTTGTAGTGTTTCCATTAATGCACGTCTTTCTAATCTTGCATTATCAACTGACTTATATCCTTGGAACACTTCGTCATTACCTAGTGTATCTTCATTATCAAATAAGTGTGAACTTGTAAAATCATATCTAACATTACTGTCGTATGATTCATTAGGTGGAAAGTCAATATCAACTTCCGTGACTTGTGGTGATACGAAAGGGTCAACTTGATTTTCAGTTGTTAATGACTTTTCATATTCACCTGTTCTTATTAAAGGGTGTCCTGATAAATGTTTACCACGTTTAAATGTTTCTTCTAAATCATATACAAAATCAACTTCTTGTTTTCTGATTGGGTCATATGTTTTCTGCATAGAAGAGTATGCACCTTTAGCTGTTCCTCTAAGTGTATCGAATTGTTGTGGTATATAGAAATTTTTTATCATAGAGTTTAAACCACCCTTTGCATTTAAATCTAATAGTTCAGTTTCTTCTGCACTTCTTGGTCTGTATGAAAATGGAACTGGGAACTCACGTTTTAACATAGTGTCTATTGAACTAAATCTAAATCCACCATTAAGTGTTTGGAAGAAGAACATACCATTCTTCCATTCTGCTTGTTCACCAATGTTTGCTTCATTGACTACGTAATCAATAAGTTTTGAAACAGTCCAGTTAGGACATATGAATTGTATATTCTTTGGTTCTGTTTCTTCAAACCAATCAAACTCTTGTGGTTTAACTTTTGCATCTTCAATCAATGCTTGTTGTAATATTGTTTCGTATGAACCTCTAAACATTTTACTCAAACGTTTCTTTCTGCAGAAGAACATTCTTGGGTCACAAAATCTTAATTTGTATATTTGTGCAGCTTCTTTAGGTCTTTTTACATCTTCTACTTTGTAGATTCTAAATGTTTTATCAATTGTAAATTTCTTTTCGGGTTCTTGACCAAGACCCTCTTTTTGTGCAATCGAAATACGAATATATTCTTGACCAGTAAATCTATAGTTTGATAATAAGTTCAATCCGTCCATCATAGTTATTAGACCAGTGTTAAACTTATTGTAAATTGATTCGTATAACCTAACCCCTATTGCAAGGTCGGTCACATCAACTGATTCATTTTCTTGATTCACGATTGCAAGTGATTCAATACTGAATTCACCAGCTTTAAAATTACCTTGTGTTGACATTATGCACTCATCACTCTATTAAACTCACGAACAACTCTTCTTACATATTCGGGTTTAATTGCTTTTATAAATCTCTTCTCTTCGTTCCTTTCCCATTCATCTTCATAGATTGTTTTCTCAAACATACCATTTGAGAAAACATTTGATTTATGGTTTCCATTATAATAGTATGCAGTTCCGTCCAACTTTCTAATTGCGTCTTTAATAGTTAGTGAGTGACCACTTACATCACCAGTGACCTGTTCACCACCTCTGAATTCTCCACCCTCGATTCCTATTCTTGCAAAGTTAGGTTGCACTTCATTTACTACACCTTCGATTGTGACACCATTTCTTAAACACGAAATAGTTTCACCTAATAAAAACTTATTACTTGCACCTACGATATCTGTTTTGTTGTATGCAGTTAGATACTGACCTGAATAATATTTGTTTAGATATTGTTCAAACTCTTGGTTAGATTTCCACCATTCATAATAGTTATTCCAGTTATTAACTAAAAAGAAAGTCCAGTGTAAATCTGAATCACCATAAAGTTTTGTTGCAACAACATCAGGTCTATCTCCTTCCATTAACTCGACATATTCATAATCAATAATACTATTTACTGCACTTTGTTCTATCTTAGATTTTCTAAAGAAATCTTTTATAGTGATAACTTTACCATTATCTAAAGTGTATTGAATATCGGGGAAGTTTTTAAATAATTGTGTAGCCATATCTATCCTTTCCTACCGGGCAAGTTCGGTGGTGTTAATTGTCTTGGATTTGGTGTTTTAACTTCTTTAGTTCTTGTCTTTCTTGCACCATACCAAGTTGTGTAAGTTTCGGTTTCGTATGTTGTATCATATGCAACTGATTTGTTTAATGACATATTACCACCACCAATATCCTTTCTCTTTCCTGAAGTAGTAAGGTCTTGGAATGTTTCTTGAGTAATAATTTTGATTTCAGTAAATGATAAATCCATTGTTGTTGATACTGGATATCCGTCTTCATAAAGTTTTGTTGAATGAGATACAGTGCAATCGGTTAAGACACTAGGTTGGAATCGTTCCATGTGCAATCCAATATTTCCTTCATAATAGATATCAAAAATATTTGGATAGTTAAAGTATCCTTCTGCAGCTCCGTCTGCTTCTGCATTACCAAAAGTATCAGGCAACATTGCAGTTTTAAAAGTCCATATGATATCTTCTACCATCTTTGCTTCTGCAGAACTTTTTGGATAAAACTCATAACTAAATGAGTGGTCACGGAATTCAACACCTTTAAACATTTGTTCTTCCATAGGGTTCTTTGCTTTACCCTGAACAAAGTTTTTAACACCACCAGTCATTGCATTACTTGTATCTGAAACTAAACCTTGGAATCCCTCTTCCATGAAACTACCAAATTTTGAGAAGAATCCTCTGTCACCACCTTGGTCATTACCACCAACTAGGTTTCTTTTGTTTGCACTAATACCTTCTTGTTCGTATGTGACTTTAGTATCAAAGGATAATTCGTCAGGCACATATAATGCAACTGCAGTTGATTCTGAACTAAAAAGGTTTTTTGCATTTGCACCCTTTCTTTTCTTTCTTGGTCTAGTTTCAAAAATAATAAATGAATCTAAATCCTCATTCATGGGGTATTGTAAGTCATGTATTGCTTCAACTGGTGTTTTTTTACCTACTGCTTGTGCAAGATTTGAAGCATTTAAGTTTGATTGTAGTGTTGCACGTCTATCGTCTAATAACTTTTCTGCTTTTGCCTTTTGAGATGCAAGCATGTCTTTATCGTATGTTCCTTCATACTTCTGACCACCTTCGAATTTACTTTTGATACCTTTGAGTGACTTTACGGCACTGGTTGCTTGGTTTACTTTATTTAATAGCTTGTCTATACTTGGCATGTTTTCTGAACCTAAATACTAAAAATTATGATTACTAGTGTTATTTATGTCTAGAAAAAGTTATTCAGGCAAGTTCAAACCCAAAAATTATAAAAAATATAAGGGTGACCCTACAAAGATATTCTATAGGTCTTTGTGGGAAAGACGTTTTATGGTGTATTGTGATAACAATCCTAACATAATTGAATGGGGAAGTGAAGAGATTATTATACCATATAAGTCACCTATCGATAGAAAAGTTCATAGATACTTTCCTGACTTCTATATAAAGTATGTCAATAAGAAAGGTCAAACTGTTCGTGAAATCATAGAAGTGAAACCAAAGAAACAGTTATCCCCACCTAAAGAACCTCAAAGAAGAACTAAAAGATATCTAAATGAGGTTGCAACATATCTAGTCAATCAAGCAAAATTCAAAGCTGCAGACGATTATTGTAAAGATAGGAGATATGGATTCAGAATACTTACTGAAGACCACCTCGTTAAATGAAGAAACTCATTGCATTTGATTTAGACGGAGTCCTTATTGATTCATTAAAAAATATGGAAATGTCTTGGGACATTGTAAAACTTCACCACAATATAGAAGTTCCTTTTGACGAATATAGAAAACATATCGGTAAACCATTCTTTGATATACTGGACGAGTTAGGACTCACTGAGTCACAACAACGAATCAAAGACACCTATGACGAGGCATCGAATATGATTATTGACGAAGTTGAGATATATGAAGGTGCAATCGAAACACTAGAACACATAAAAGAAAAAGGATATAAGATTGCAATTTGCACTTCTAAAGATATCGTAAGAGTAAAAAAAGTCATTGCAAGTTTAATACTGGACGGAAAAAAGTTTCCTGAATTTGATTATGTCTGTTCACCTAAACAAGGTCTGAGAGGAAAACCAGCTCCTGACCAATTACTAAATACTATGGCATTCTGTAATGTTGACCCACACGAAACATACTACGTTGGAGATATGCAATCAGATATGTTTTGTGCAAACAGAGCAGGTGTAGATTTTATACATGCAAAATATGGTTATGGAGAAGTTGAATGCGAAGTATCGCTAGAGTCGATAAAGAATCTAATCTCGTTGTTGGATTAATTCCAGCACGATATCATTCTACAAGATTCGAAGGTAAACCCCTAAAAGAAATACTCGGACTCCCAATGATTCACCGAGTATACAATCAGGCAACTCAATCAAAACTACTCGATAGTGTTATAGTGTTAACAGACGACACTAGAATTTCACAATACTGTTCGGTCAATGATATGAGATGTATTGTGATTGACGAAGAATGTAGAACTGGAACAGATAGGTGTGCAAAGGCTTTGGACTTAATTGACGGAGATATCTTTGTGAATATACAAGGTGACGAACCCCTGATTGACCCTGAAGCAATCGATACACTTATACACTCCCATTCAAATAATGGGATATCTAATGCATACGTTGAAATAGATTTTTATTCAGACAAAAGACATGATAACAATGTAGTAAAAGTTGTGACTGATTCATACAATAATGCAATCTATTACTCACGTCTTAGTATACCATATTACCAAAAAGAGGAAACCATTGTCAAACAACAATTAGGTTTATATGCATTTCATAGAGAGTTCTTAGATATGTTTACTAAACTTCCAGTCCGTGATTTAGAGAAAAGTGAATCCGTTGAAATGTTGAGATATGTAGAGAATGGTTATAAAGTTAAAATGGTTAAGGTTGAAGACGAAGGTTATTCGGTAGACACACCTGACGATTTGGTGATAGTAGAAGAAATTTTAAGGAAAAGATTATGTTAATTCATTTGAAATCAGAAGAGAATTATTTAAAAGTTGAAAAAATCTTTAATGATATAAGAAGAGAAAGTAAACCAAAACTTGTCACTTGGAAACAGATAACTGAACTTCCAACTACACACTGGACTAATACCAAACATGGTGGAGCTGGATATGCACAAGCATTAATGCAATATGCAGATAGTGAACCATGGAGTCCTATAGGACAAGAAGAATACATGCAATCAATAAAGGACGGAAAACAACCTTTCGGATTATCTCATGACATGAGAGTAAGATTAGAAAATTCAGGTGATAATAGATTCTTCCATGGTGCTAAATGTAGGTGGTTGATTGACGAGTGGAAAGAGAATGGTTGGTATTCATATCCACAAGCATGTGTCACTCATAGAGGAACACTATGGTTTCACCCAGGCGCAATAAGACAATATGCACTTGCAGTTGGTGAAATGTATGAACAAAAAGTAATCCTTTGGGATTGTTGGGATAATAAAGAGTTATTTCCTGATACACCAATTTTAGAATTTCCTGAATATAGAAATATCTTTAGTGTCAAGAGGAGTCAATGGATAGACACTAAAGGTTATGACGGAGAAGGAATGCAACATTTTGGTGCAAAACCCATACTGGAATGGCACGTAGACGAGGATAGACCAAACTTTTATTTAACTGCAAGACGTTATCAAGAAGAGATATTTAATTATAAGAAACCTAAACTCTATGGTGAACCTGATACTTATGAATATGTTCCATGTTTTGCAGAAGGTCATAAACACTATCAATGTCTAGAGATACATATGAAACACGGAAAAACATTTGGTCGATTACAAGCCAATCAGATATTTAAGATTCCTTTTGAAGATAAAGAATGGGAATGTGAAGATTTCTTTATCAGAAAAACCTTTTAAAAGCATAAATAATAGACAATGGCAGGTCTATTTGAAAAATTAATGAACGAATCTCCTTCGGAATTGGAACAAAGGAGTTTCGAATCATTAGAATGGTTCAAAGATAACCTAAGATATGTGAAGTTAAGACCCGACCAAACACTAAGAGAGGGTGAAATAGTCACTCAATTAGAGTTAGGTAAAATGTATATGTATTTTTATGATGCAAAGAACAAAGATACATTACCTTACTGGGATAGATTTCCTTTAGTTGTTCCAATTAGAAAGTATGCAACTGGATTTCTTGGTATTAACTTTCATTACATTGCACCTCGTTATAGAGTTATATTCTTAGAGGAGTTATATGAATATACAAACAATAAAGACTATGACGATACAACTAGACTTAGATTAACATATGAATTACTAAAGGGTGTATCAAGATTGAAGTATTATAAACCATGTTTAAAAGAATATCTCTATGGTCATATCCGAAGTCAATTCAGTCTAGTCCCTCCACAATATTGGGAGATAGTTGCAATGTTGCCAACACAACAGTTTAACGTAAATGCAAACAAAGTTTATGCAGATAGTAGAAGGAAAGTAATATGAGTATGAAAGGTGTTAACGATTTTATATCTTATTTCGATACGGGTGCAAGACCCAATTTTTATGACGTTCAAATTATAGGTGGAAGAAGTCAAGGTGGATTCAATATGCAATTTGACCCCCAAGACGGACACAACTTCCGTTGTATAAGTGCAAGTCTTCCAGGCGTTGAACTGGGAACCAATGAAGAAGCAACCTTTGGAGCTCCAAGACAAATCCCTGATGGAACAGTGAGTTATGATGGTGGTGTTGCATTAACATTCTTATGTGATACACACTTCTACGATAGGGTTCTTATAGATGCATGGCAAAGATTTATCTATGAAGGTGAACCAAAACAAAGTGCATATGGAAGAGAATCAGGAACAAAGTTTCAACCTGTAATGAGATACATGTATGGTGACGGAAAAGATTTCGATAGTGGATATGTGGGACAATTAAACATTACACAATTAAGTCAAGGTGGTAAACCTAGAATGTTATACGAATTCCAAGACGTATATCCAGTATCATATTCAGAACAATCTCTTGCAAGTTCAAACGAAGCGGGTGGAATCATGGAGTTCGAAGTGACATTTGAATATAAAGATTTTTATGTTTCATATCCTAGTGAACCTGATGAAGTAAGAAAAATTGAACCAAAAGACAATGGTGCAGAACCACCTCAAGCAGGAAGAGGAAGAAAGATTTTAGATGCAACACTTGATACACTCAATGTGTTGTCTAGGTTTAATCCAAAGGCTGGAGAATACCTAAATAAACTAAGTGGTCTTGAAGGCCAACTTACCCGTGGTAAGAACATCAGTAGAAAAATTGGTGGTCTTAACATCGGTGGTGGTGGTGATTAAGAATAAATTAATTAAGTGAGGATAATATAATGGCATTACCAATACAGTCGACACCGACTTATAGAACAGTTTTACCAGTTAGTGGTCAAGATATAGAATATCGACCATTTCTAGTAAAAGAACAGAACATTTTAGTTCAAGCTAAAGAAGGTGCTGACCCAAAACAGACTATGCAATCTGTTAAAAAATTGCTACAAGCAGTGACTAATGATAAAGTAGTTATTGAGGATTTACCTACTACAGACTTAGAATGGTTATTCATTCAAGTAAGAAAAGTATCTGTAGGGGATACGTCTAAATTAATGTTCCCATGCGTGAACAGAGAGTGTCCGAATACTAAAGACGTGACACTTAACTTAGACGATATTCAACCTGAAGGTAATCTTCCTGAAGACTATACAGTCATGATTACTGATAAAGTAGGATTGACATTAATGGTTCCACTTGTTGAAGGAGTCGAAAAGGTCGCAGACCTTAAAGAGGAAAGTCAAACAGTAGAACTTATTAAACAATCTATAGTAAACATTTTTGACGAAGAGAATGTTTATGAAGGTTCGGACTTGACTAAAGCAGAAAGGGACGAGTTTGTGGATTCTTTAACGTTCCCTCAGTTAGAACTTGTTGGAAAGTGGTTTGACCAACTTCCAAAATTAAGTGCAAGACTAGAGTGGGATTGTGAAGAGTGTGGAACAAAGAATGAGCAAAACTTAGAAGGAATTCAAAATTTTTTTTAATAGCTCTTTCTCATGAAAGTGTGTTCAATCATTATAACACTAACTTTCAATTAATGCAACACCACAAGTATTCGTTGACTGAATTAGACAATATGATACCTTGGGAAAGAGAGATTTACATTAAGTTATTAATGCAACATCTTAAAGAAGAAAAAAGTAGACAAGAAGCCGAGAACGCAAAAATCAGAGCTCAGTCTAAAAGAAGATAAGGAAAACATTATGGCGGACACAATCATAAAGGAAAATAATACGACTAACGAAGTCGAGATTTCCCTAGACAAATATATGAAACTTATCGACCAGTTAGATGAACAGGAAGATAAGATTAAGGAAATGCAAGAAGAGGCCAAGAAAGCTAGGTCACAACTTGCACCACCTAAAAGAAAATTCATGGATTTGTTTTTAGACGACAATGATATAAATGAGAAATCAATTATTGGTTTTATCTCATTTGCATTAATGACTGTATTCGGTATTTGTGATTTGGTCACTGCATTCGCAGGTAAAGACCTAGTAATCTCGGATACTATTTACACTTCATTTGTTGTTGTGACACTAGGTGCATTTGGTATTAGTGAAGCAGGAAAAGCCTTCGGCGGAAAATAGGACTCGTATAAATGGATGACGGAACCAAGAGTATAAGAGAACAACGGGAAGATTTAGCTAAAGAAATCAAAGACGTTAATGCTAAACTGAAGCCTGGTTTTCAAAAAATCATATCAGATTTAGAAGAAGTTTCTCCACAAGTTGCTAAGATAACTGCAGACTTTAGGGAATCTAGTAAGGATTCCTTTACGGGTGCATTGGCAACTAGAAAATTAAAAAACCTCACTGGTCTTGTCGACAAATATATGAAAGAGGGTGAATCAGCCCTTGACCCTAAAGAACTCAAACAATTACAATCAAACTTCTCACAAGAAATTGATGGTGTAATGGAAACCTTCGACTTTGAAGGAATGAGAAATGCACAATTAGAATTCAATGCAACTCAAGACGCATTAATAGAACTTGAAGACAAAAAACAAGCAAGACTTGAAGTTGCACTTAAAAGAAATAATGTTCTCGGTCAATTAGATAAACAGATTGACGATGCACGTGCAAAATCATTTGGTTTACAAGGTGCAGCCTTAAACGAGAACACTAAACTCATAGAAGATTTACAATCACAAAGAAAAGAAAAACAAGAAGAAATCACTGCAGCCTTTGATAGAGAGATTGCACTAGAGAAAAAATCATTAGAAGAAAAGAAAGAAGCACTCTCAGAATCTACTGAAGCATATCAAAAAGGTTTAGAACAAGCAACTAAATTTGAAGGTATGGAGAAGTTCAGTAGTGGTATTGAAGAACTAACTGGAATTGATATACTTGGTTTTGCTGATACAGTCACTAAGAAAGTAAATGCAATTAGTGACGTTATGGGTTCAATCGGTGGTGCATTAGGTGAAGCAGGTAAAGGACTCAAAGAAAAAGTCGGTGGTTTCATGGAAGGTTTCAAAAACCTTCTTACACCTAAAGCAAAAGAAGGTGGTAAAGACGAAGGTGTTATCGGTGGTGCATTAAAAGATAAAGCAAAAGGAATGGCTGCTGGTATGTCTTCTGACCAAGCAGATAAGTCAACTGGTATCACAAAGAAAGCAGGTAAGAGTGGTGGTTTCTTAGGTGCAATTGCAAGAGGTGTTAAAAGATTTGGTGACTCTAAAGTATTAAAAGGTGCATTGACACTTGCGATACTTGGTGGAACAATCGGTATTCTTGCAGTCGGACTTAAAGCATTCCAAGGTTTAGATTTCAAAACACTATTAACTGGTTTTGTTGCACTTGGTGGTTTAATACTATTTGCAAGATTAATCGGTAAAGCAACAATGGGTATCTTAAAAGGTGCCGCTGCTATCTTTGTATTAGGTGCCTCATTAATCCCATTTGCATTTGCACTTAACTTAATGAAAGACGCAGGTATAGGAACCATAGCTGCAATTGCAATCGGTCTTACTGTTCTTGGAGTAGCAGCCTCAATACTAGGTGGTATGCTTCCTGTTATTGCACTAGGTGCTGTTGCAATCGCATTACTAGGTGCAGCTCTAATTCCATTTGCATATGCAGCTCAACTAGCTGCACAAGCATTCAATATGTTCATAACGGATATATTGAAACTAAGTTTAGTTGATGGTGGAAACTTAATTCTAGTTGGTGTTGGATTAGCAGCTATTGGTGCTGGTCTAGTTGCAATGACTGGTGGTGGACTCATAGGAAGTTTATTAGAAGGACTAGGAAGTCTATTCGGTGCAAAATCTCCTATGGAGAAAGTGACTGACTTTGCAAAAGGTTTAGAAGACGTTGACATGACTAAGATAGTTGACCTAGGACAAGCATTCGAAAAATTACAAAATGCAGAAGGTGCTATAATGTTATTCAGTAATGTTGATGCGAAAGCAAAAGGTCTAAAACGATTTGCAGAAGGTATAGACGAACTAACTGCCGCACTAATCAGATTAGAACAGGGTGCTCCTAAGAAACAAAGTTGGTGGGATAAAATGACTGCACTTGCAAGTAAAGTCATGGGAACAACACCACAACAAAGAACTGAAGAACAGATTGCACAATCCGAAGATAGATTAGTTAGAAAACAAACTGCTCGTGACCAAGTTCAAGTAGACCCAACTGGTAGGAACGGCCCAGTGACAGATAGTGCAATGTCATGGGAAATGTGGGAAACCAAACAAAAACTTCTTGCAGATAGAGCAGAAGCATTCCCTGAACATGAAAAAATGCGTCAAGAGTTTATGTCGGGTAAAGGTGAAATGGAAACTGCAACTGCAGAAATGCAAGCAGAAGAAATTAGATTGTCTAGATTACAACAACAGATGATAGAACATAATATTGTTGCAAGACAAAAATTCGGAATACCACACTTATATTCACCTGATGAAATTGCAGCTGCTGGAGTTCAAGACCAAGGTGGTCAAATCGCAGGTGCAAGAGAAGACGCAGGAATGGGTGGACAAGGACAAGGTGCTCAAGTTGCAATGGCTAACAGCACAAACCTAATGATGAGTGGTCAAACTTATAATGATATCAATCCACCAAGAGTAAACAATGACGATGCTTCAGTCTATAAGTATGGTGGTGGTATGGGATATGGAGAAGACGACTTCTAGAAAAAGTCCTCCAACGAACCTTCTTTACAATCTACTAAATCTCCTTCCATAGAATCTAACACTTCTTTTGCTTCGTCAACTGAAATCTTAAACCATTCACCATTACATACAACTCCTTTTTCAGTTAGAAGTTGTTGAAACTCTAGTTCTCCTTGTCTTCTATTTTTAAACCATTTGTAATATCTTAGTTCATAATCTCTGAAAGGACTTCCAGTTTGATATCCATTACACCTATCTTGTGCAACGGAAGCTTTACCAGTGCATATCCATTCGGGATAAGCAGGATTTGTAATTATATAAACGTCACCACTTAACACTTTATCTTCTAAACTCTTTGCAAGTGTTAACATATCTTCCCGACTTTCGATACCTTTGGGTGGAATAATTTTATCTATACTTCCTCCCTGTTGTAGATATCCGTCAATAGTTCTCCATTCAACCTTATAAAAGATTCTACCCTTTTCGTCCATTTGGTGATTGACTCCATTCTTTCTCCATGTATGTCCGTCCCATTTCTTTCCGTCACTACGGATATCACCATACTCGGGTTTCATTCTTTCCAGTCGAATTTATGTTTTAAGTGTCTAGGGATAACCTTAGTCTTATCTTTATGAATCTGAGTAGACCCATGTGAGGGTGTTTCTTTACGAACTTTAATTTCAGGTTTTGGTTTGCCAAAGATTTTCTCCCAGTTCTCTGAGTATAAATCTTCGTTAGAGTTCCTTCTTTTGGAACCCTTTCCACCATGCCAATTACTCATATTTAAAATAGTGAAGGTTGGAAATTTAAATAGATATAGATTGCACCTATCAAACAAACTATACCTACAACAGTAGAGATTATCCACTGTCTTATGATTCTCTGTTCTCTTTTACTTCTCATCGAATATGTCTATAACCTTTCATAGAAGCACGTTTAGCTTCTATTTTCTTTCTACGTTTAATCTCTTGATTCTTTTGATTCCTTTTAGTGTTAGGTTTCTCATAATATTGTCTATCACGGCATTCTTGAACGATACCTTTACGTTCACATGCTTTTTTGAATCTACGTAGCATTCTATCGAAAGGTTCGACATTTTTATTCTTAGGATTAACTTTTGGTTTTACACTCGGCATATTAACTAAAAAATTGTTCTAAAGATTCTACTTTATTCTTTATTTTATCTGAGTTAGAAACTAACTCCCCACTTTTACGAAACACTAAAATGAACTCATGCACTTTTGCAGTGTATCTTTTACTTGCACACTTACCTGCTTGTAAGGCTGCAAATATGGTGTCGTTCTTCATTACAATAATGTCATGAAGATTTAGACCAGCCATTGTGAACATATTTATGGTATCTGAATGGAAAGGAATGTATTCACCACCTTTTCTCCAATCACCACAAACCCATACACAAAACCCGCCAGGTTTCAACACACGTTCTATATTCTGTCCACATATTTCTATACGATTACGGAACTCAGTATAACTTCTAATATCAGATAACTGACCTTCTGCACTTTCGTATCTTTCTATGTCACCATAAGGTGGACAAGTCATAACTAAGTTTGCACTCTCATCATCTGTATGGGACATTTCACACCCGTCACTCTCTATGATATCATAGTATCCGTCAAAAGAATGTCTTCCCATTTCTTCTCTAACTTTTTTTACTGTTTCGGGAGATACGTCATAACCAATGTAATCTCTTCCTAATTTAGCAGACACGAATGCACGTGTCATTCTTCCAGCAAAAGGGTCAACGATTGTATCACCAACCATAGACCAATAGTGAACTATATTCTCACATAAACCAGCATGAAACTCTGACATCATTAAACCATTAGGAAGACGAGGACAAACACCTCTCTTTTCTTCATACGCAGTTAAGTATGCGTCGTCCCAATTGTTCTTAGATGATTTAGTTGGTGTTATAACTGACTGAGGGTTCCAACCAAACTGGTCGATAACCCTTTCGTTTTCGTTCCATGGTAGAACGTTTTTATAATATTCACTTTTCATAATCTATTAAAGTGTGAAGTCACCCCACGCCTTACAGCAACCCGTTCTTCACCAATCAACTCCGCACCTGTAATGATGTTGTTGATTTTTCCCTTACTAAGCACCCCCTAATTTCCACGGCCTTAGTGTTGTAGTCGTCTTTATTCACGGACACATTTTGAAACAAACGACTACCCCAAATTAGAAATTAACTATCTGAAGCTAACTTCTTAAAGTAATCCATCGCGTCGTCTTCTTCCACTTGTGGTGAAGATTCTGCTGATGCGATTACAGGTTCTTCTGCAACACTTTCAGTGTTCACGTTAGACCAAGGCACTTCGTCTAAGTCTTCAGCAACACTTTCTGCAGTTGCATTAGATACAGTCCCAGTTAAACCCAACACTCTATCGAGTTTCTCTTTGAGTTCCTCGTAGGTTTTGAATTCACTTGGTGCAATCACTTCTTGTAATGAATGAGTTTGATTATTTATATCATTCAATTGATTTTCATCGTCAAAAAGTGGAGCAGGTGTATCGAACTCTGATTTATCATAGTTCCAATATCCGTCTACTTTTCTGATTTTGATTTTGAAGTTTGCACCTTCACCTCTTAAATCAAAAGGATTGATTGCTTGTTCATCGTCAAACGCTGGTGATATTGCTTCTTTGAGTTGTTCAAAGATTTTTTTACCATATCTGTATTTGAATACTTTACCTTCGTTATCAGGATTTTTTGGGTCTGAGATAACATAGACATTGGACACATAGTGTAAACGTCTTTTTTGTTTACGTGCAATCTCTTTGTTTGCTTCAATCCCAGTATTCCATAACTGAGTATTGTATTCGGACACTGGGTCTTGTTTACCAAGAGTCGTTAAAGACTTCTCGATATACCAACCGCCTGGCCCTTGGAACCCGTGGTCAAAGTAAGATACCCAAGGCATTTCTTCGTTTTCGGGAGTAGGTAAGAAACGAACTACTGCATAACCATTACCAGTTTTATCTAATTCAGGTTTCCAGTAAGTATCGTCTGAATAGGACTTTTTTGCACCTTCAGTAGGTGAAGCAGATTCCATAGCTGCTCTTAGTTTATCTAATGATGTCGACATTGTATTCTCCTATTGTATCGCATTGTATTAGCATTTTATCTTTGCATAGAAACCTTAGTTCCTATACTCCTATTATAGTGTATTACTGATAATCCTACAAGAGGGTTTCTCAGAAATACCATATATTTATATAATTTATTTTCTTAGGATTTGTTTTTTTATACATAATAATGTTATGTCTATAACCCGCTCTATATACACAACTCTTTGAGTAGGTCTTTATACTTCTTATAATCAACACTTATAAAACTCTTATACTTGTTAATCCTATTCTGTATGTCGGGGTAGACGAGGGTTTCGGAAATTAGTCGTTCCCAATCCTTCGTAAATCCTATGATTTCGTCCATTATACAAATCGTTTCGAGGGATATCTTCTTACCCATAAACTGTTTAAGTAATATGGGGTGTTGTCCGTTCTTCACTTCTAACACTTGATTGATATTCTTCTTACGTAGTAAATCAGACACTTCCGTTTCAAAAAGATACGATAGTTTCTGATTCCTATTCTTCCAATCTTTATAGACTTCGACACACTCATTATCAAGTAAGTCACCTGCCCATAAATCTTTTAAAGACAAGTTTGCAATATAAAAATCTTGCAGTTCTTGTTTGTGGGTTTTGAACAATTTACCAAAGTGGTATTTGTCCTTACGTTTTAGAAAAGAATTGATATCACTTTTCACTTTACCATTGTATTTTATAAAGTCATAATCCTTAGAATGGAAATGCAACTTTATTCCAAGGTAAAGTGTATATGCATCATATCCTTCTCTACTTGTCATTTAAGTGACAATCTTTTTTTCGGGTGGAACTGCAATACCACTTACTGCAGTTTTATGTGCTTCAGCAACTTCTTGATTACACTTCGAAATAAAAACATATGAACCAAATATCATTTCTGTTGGGTTCACTTCACCTGTCACTGCAACACCTTTAGAGAAACCCATTCCTCCTTCGGGTGTATTGACAATCATTTTTGGGTTTCCTAGTGTCACTGGTTTAGTCGAAACTAACTCACCAACATATTCACCACTGGTAGCAACAACTGCTACTATATCACCTTTCTTCATAATAACTCCTAATCTGAAAAGAATGAGGTTATACTTCCTTTGGAATTATTTCCTCGGTTAATTAAATTTAAACCAGCTGCTTCTGCTTCTAGTTTGTCTTTAAGAGGTTGTGTTAATAATCTCTTTGCACTTTCGGGTTCGATATTGTTTAAATCACAAACCTTTACAATTGCAGACATAACATCTGCACCACGTCCTTTGACTAATAGTTTTTCAACTTGTTCTGAAAATTCTTTACGTGTAATCATTCATCTCTCCAATCTCTTAACCATTTACTTCCGTCACGTTCTGCATCTAAGAATACAGCATTCGTAAATGCAACTGGTAAAATTACTGCAACGTGAACTATGATACTGGTCACGATTGAATAACCTAACCAACCCATATAAAAACTTGCAACGAATCCAAAGTAGATTGACCACATTGTAAACAAGACAAGTGTAAAATAAGTTTGTAGACTTGGGTCGGGAATGAATCGTAATGGATTGTATCTATTGTCCATTACCAATCTCCAACTATCGACTACAAATATTATAAATTTTCTAAACCATTTCATACGATTGGTGCTCCTTCATAATGTTCTAGGTCAAAGTTCTCAATCCAATCTTGCATAACTCTATAGTATGC
>MDTG01280499.1_pt1 | contig 68052 bp, 59 predicted proteins | sample 811421 | NCBI WGS metagenome assembly MDTG01 (sample SAMN05326645, study PRJNA326480) | marine metagenome | isolation source: seawater | place: Pacific Ocean: South East | collected 2011
GATAATTTAACCGGTATCAAGTTTCCTGATATGGGCATAGTATTTGGAACTCATAACCCCTACCGTATTTTTACGGATGATTCTTACGTCCCAAATCTTATTTTGCCTATTTCGGGCTTCGGCGAAATTACTGAAGGAGATGGTAATAAAGTTCGCCATTCTGCGGCTGACTGCACTGGGTCCTATTTCACTGGTAACCAGTTGGCCTACGCCCAAACCGATTCGGTAAAGGCTATTGCGCTGGGTTTTAATCCAGACAAATTACTGGAGGTACTGCGAAGCGTCGCTGGCAACCCAGGTATTTCTTTACCCGAACATTCTTTTGAAATTAACTTTTCGCGAGCTAGATCGAGGTTTCTTTTAGAGAGATTCTTTTATTCACTGAATGCAGTAGGAACTCTCGGCGCTTTCAATGAAGTTACACAAGATATGATTATGCGACATTGCGCGTATTTGATTCTTGAAACCCAGGGGTACAACCTTTCTACCAAAGTGTTAGCACATAAGTCGAATGTAATAGATCATGTGTGCGCCTACATGTTTGAGAACCTCTCGGAGCCTCTTACGTTAACAGGTCTTGAGGCCGTTGCTGGCATTTCCGTGAGAAGCCTACAAATAGAGTTTAAGAAACGTTTCCAGCTTTCTCCTTTGTGTTGGTTAAAGGAACAAAGACTTTTGAGAGCTCATCAACTGCTAACTAGCAGGAGCGAAGACAGACCAGTGTCAATGATTGCAAAGGAGTGTGGTTTTACGCATTTTGGTAGATTTTCCGTATCCTTTAAAAAGAAATTTGGGGTCAGCGCAAGTACCCTCAAAAAAAGTTCTCCTCATCTTTCTTTGGAATAGCGTGTGGCAAGGCCCATTTCGCTAGAAACTGCATCATCCATAGGCTTGATATCTAGGCAATTAGGTGCGGTTGTATCTAACGAACAAATCGGTGAAGAATATTCAGCGGGAGGGTGCAGAGACGAAGACGCACTAAAAAACTATTTCTCTCGATATAACATTGCTGTTTATTTTAAAAAGTTAAAAAAAATAGATTTGGAAAAAAAACAATTTTTATATCCTTGTGTTTTGATTAACAAGGATGGAAGTTCATCTGTATTAATTGGCCTACAAAGTGAGCAGGGAACCGGAAAAAAATCATTTAGCGTGATGGACGTTTTTTCATCCACTCTGGGTGCGGAAAAAAAAGCAATTGAGGAAGTAATAGAGGAGTGGTCGGGCAGAATTGTTATTATAGGAAAAAAATCTGACCAGCCATCAAAAGAAAGGCTGTTTGATTTTGATTGGTTTTTACCAGAGTTTGCGCGTTTCAAGTGGTTATTTGTTGTGGCGTTTTTAATGTCCTTAATTTTGCATGGAATCGCATTCGCTCCAATAATTTTTATTCAAATTTCACTTGATAAGGTTGTTGGTTACCAGGCCATGTCTACGCTCTATGTCTTAACAATCGGTGTTTTTTTTGCATTGGTATTTAGCGGAATCATGGGCTATTTAAGAGATTATATCGTGAATGTTTTCGCGGCCTCTCTTGAGGCCCGTATGTCTGGTGATTTATTTGACAAGATGTTAGCTCTACCGGTTTATCAAATGGACGCGAACAGTGCTGGAAAATTAGAAGAATCCATTCAATCAGTTACAGGCTTGAAAATGTTTGTCTCAAGAAGTGTACTTTCTGCTGCGTTTGAGGCAGCTGGACTGTTAGTGTTTCTTCCGATTCTATTCTTGTATAGCACATTGCTCGGACTGATTGTTCTCGGGTTTGCAGTTTTTTTAGGTATCTCTAGCTATATTTTCAAGAATTTAGAAAAAAAACGTTCAGTTCGCTATTTTAATGAAGAGAGAAATAAATTGACTGTTCTTCGAGAGACGGTGGCCGGTATAGACAATGTAAAAGCGTTATCACAACAACCCATCCAGAGAAGGGCCTGGAGGGAGGCAAGCTTTAAAAGCATCGAATCATCCCGGGCTCGCGACGACATTATGGCTGTTTCAGTAAACTTTAATTCGACCATCCAGCAGTTTATGACAATTTCTGTAATTTTTGTTGGAATACAACTAGTTTTCGCCGGATCCTTGTCTGCGGGGGCTATTATTGCGGTTAACATGGTCGCAGCGAGGGTGATCAGGCCTGTCGGAATTCTCATTTCTTCGATTGGAGAGATTGACGGAGCGAAGGGGAGTATAAGAAAGATTTCCGAAATATGGAACGCAGCTCCTGAAAGGAAAAGCATCGGAACGTCAATAAATGTTCAGGGGAATGTAGAGTGTAAAAATCTCGCTCTTTCTCTAGGAGGCAAGGAAATCCTGAAAAATGTTAGTTTTTCTGTACCTGCAAATTCGATGGTTGCAGTTGTTGGTCCAGCAGCTTCTGGGAAAACGACTCTTCTCAAAGTCATTCAGGGCTTTATCAAACCCACTGTTGGTTCTGTCTTAATCGATGGTCGTTCTTTGTTGAGTCTTGATTTAGAAAATTACCGTTCACAAGTTTCTATGGTTTCAGCAAATCCAAGTTTTTTCACCGGTACGATAGAGGAAAATCTTAGGCGAGCTAGAAGAAATATCAGTGAACGTGAGCTTAGAGAAGCAACATCTCTTTCGGGACTTGACTCAATAATCTCAAATATTGAAGGTGGCCTCGCATACCAGTTAGATAATGCTAATAATGCTTTACCAAGTTCTTACAGGGGTGTTATTGCTCTTGCGCGAGCACTAATTTCGGATCCTAAGATACTTCTATTTGATGAAGTGTTTGCTAATCTCGATAAATCTCTTCAAAGTGAACTGTTAAATAAAATGCCGTCAATTGCAAAAAGCAGAACTCTTTTTTTTGTAACTCACGATATCAGGGTGGCGAGTACCATGGGACGAGTAATGGTAATGGAGCAGGGGAAGGTGATTGCATTAGACAAACCTGAGATACTGCTTGAACATTGTGAGTTATATAAAAAATTATGGGCTCTCGATAACCATCCAAACATCACTCGTTAAAAAATGCCAAGCACAAAAAAATTTCAGGCAGGGGATTACATTTTCAGAGAGGGGGAGACTGGAGGATATGCGTATCTTTTGGAGGAAGGCTCAGTTGAAATAGTGAAATTAACCCCAAAAGGGTTGTCGGTGCTAGTCACACTTGAAAAAGGAATGCTATTTGGAGAAATGGCGATTATTGAAGGTGGATTGAGAAGTGCTGGAGCCAAGGCTGTAGGTTCTGTGTTGGTTAAAGAAATTGATAGCAGTGATTTTCTAGCCTACATACAAGGAAAGCCTCAAGTAGCGTTAAATCTTTTAAAAAGAATGTCATTTAATTTACGCGAGACTAATAAGAAACTTACTGACGCGATGAGGGAAAATGAGTCAAGCAACTCTGTTGTTGATGTTGGCGTTGAACAAGTAAAAGAAAAAAACACGTCTGATTTTACATCCGTATCAATGGATCCCGATGCAATTTACGAAGGACCGATTTCAAAAGCAAAATTATTTTCTTCATTATTATTATTGGGAATTATTTTTTTTGTAGTTTTGTTTTCAATTATCAGTCATGTTGATGTTACAGTTTCGAGTAGGGGCAAGTTTGTCACTTCTGTTCCAAATGTAGAAGTTCAGGCGGCCAGAAGTAGTGTTGTTACCGAAATTGCGGTAAAGCGTGGAGATAGGGTTCGGGAGGCTGACATTCTTGTTACGTTAGACCCCTCTGAAGTTGGTTCTGACCAAAAAGTGATTTCTACCAAATTGAAAGCAGCGCGCCAGAGAATAAAAAGGTTGATGCTTGAGGAGCAGGCTCTGAAAGGTGAAGATTTGTCTGAGAGAAAGGTTCGTCAATTGGATACCGGCAACAAAGAGATTCTTTCGAAGCGACTAAATGAATATGATTCCATAAAAAACTTAATCGATGTAAATAAAAAACAGGTCGCTTTAAAAGAGGAAGTTATGATGGCTCACGAGGAGTTATTTAAAAAAGGAGCTGGGTCTAAGATAGGATTTTTACAAGCTAAAGATAATTTGCTCGCAGTAACAAAGGTCCTATCCGAATCTGAAAGCAAGCTTTCTCAGAGGGTCGCAGGAATAGTAGAGCAGTTAGAAAAAGAAAGAGAAAATGAAGTTCAACTCTTTGAGGAACTTAAGGGGCTCAATAAACTCGAGAAAAAATCTGCGGTTCGGGCGCCGGTTGATTCAATAGTACTTGATATCCCTGCTTCCTCCGTTGGCACGATAGTGCGCGAGGGGGAGGTTGTTATTAAGTTGGTGCCGAGAGATGTTCCATTAGTGCTAGAAGTCGATGTAAACCCAAAAGATATCAGTGAGTTGAAAATTGGTGTGCCAGTTTCGATAAAACTAGATGCATTACCATTTCAGCAGTTTGGGGATATTGAGGGCACACTCGTTTATATATCGGAAGATACGTTTTCCGAGGACCTTAATGGGGAAAAGAAACCCGTTTATCGTGCAAGGGTTGACTTAGCCGCAAAATCGGTTCAACGTATGAGAAGTAGGGCTGATTTGACGCCTGGAATGCTCGCGAAAGCTGATTTCAAAGTCGGACGGCGAAGGTTGATAACGTACTTTACGAATCCAATCGTCAGGGGCCTTAATAGCGCACTAAGAGAACCTAATTAGTGCTAACGTCTACAACATCTTAAGGAGGACGAAAAATGTCTTTTGAGAATCAAGTTGAGGCCATTGGGGAGGTTGCTGGTCAGGCGTTTAACGAGGCGCTTGGTGGAGGGGCCGATCCTGCTGCTGCATTTCAAGCAGCTACGGAGGCTGCCCAGGGGGCAGCAGGGGAAATGGGAATTCCCATGGAGATGTTTGAGCCTGTTATGACAGATGCAAGTGAGCAGTTTGAGGCTGCACTAAGCGATGGTATGGATCCCGAGGCTGCTTTCAGTAGTATTGATGTTGATGGACCAGATATGGATCCCATTGGCGAGGCAGCCCATACGGCATTTGAGGAAGCAATTGAAGGCGGAGCTGACCCTGCTGCTGCTTTTGTTGCAGCAACTGAGGCTGCTAGGGGAGCAGCTGAGGAAGCTGGTATGCCTATGGGTGAATTTGAAGCAATTGCTGGACAAATGCAGCAGGATTTCATGGAAGCTTGTGATGGTGGAATGGAGCCAATGCAGGCTTTTGAGAGTTTAGAGCCACCGGGTATGGAGGGCGGAATGATGCCGCAAGGAGACATGCCTCCTATGGGGGATATGGGTGGAATGTTTGATGGTGCTCCTCCTCCGCCTCCTCTCGATAGTGATATGCCACCTCCGCCCCCGGGGATGGAGGGAATGGATCTTGACGGAGATGGTCAACCTCCTCCTCCTCCTCCTGAAGGGGATATGCCACCACCTGGAATGGATCAGGCATTTGATAATGCAATGTCCGAGGCTGAACATGAACATCATCATGAGGCTCCGCAAGGACCGCCCCCAGATGGTCCAGCAGGACCGCCAGATGGAGCTAATCCAATGGATACTGGCCCGGACATGCCGCCTCCAGATGATCCGTCCACAATGGCTTAACAAATTTTTGCTCTTGAACCCGTCTATCTCTTCCCTAGGTAGACGGTCTTTTTTGTTTAACCCGTGCATTTTTGTCAGTCTAACGCTATGTCTTTTTTTGCCTCGACTAAATTACGCACAGCCTTCATGGGTAAAGTATTATCGGACTAATGGAGCAGAATTTTTTTACAACCCAGCCTCAATAAAAAAAAGTTCGAATCTAGATGAGATTAATGTTTTTATCCTTTCAAACTATATTTTCCCTACCCGAACGGGAGAGAAATCAGTTGTCGTAAGACAAAGAATAGATTGCAACAGAGGTCGATATAAAATTCTTGCGTTTAAATCATTTTCGAAAAAAAATGGAAAAGGAAAAATGATTATTTCGAACGGGCTTTCGAAAAGGTGGATGTATATCTTTTCCAGAACTCCCGATGCAATACTTCAACGAATTGTGTGTTCAGGTTAGGTTTAGCTATCTGCTATTCTGTTTGTACTGGCGCGAGCAATAATTACGCGTAACGAATTTGCTTCTTAAGGCTAGATGTTTGGTCTTTCTCCCAGCAAGTCTTTTTCGCCAAGTTTTAAAACTAGATGGTTGCAGGTTATTCCTCATAAGGGTGATGATTTGTTTTTCAGTTAACGAAAATTGTTTTTTAATTGCGTCAATTGGAGTGCGGTCTTCCCATGCCATTTCAATTATCCGATTGATATTTTCATTCGTAAGTTTCATTTGGTGCGATGCAAAATTATTTCTATTTTTTGCCAATTTAAAAGAAATTATAATTAATTTTCGTTATGAGGATAGCACTAAGGTAAATTTTGTTGCAAAATAATGCGATGATGTTTTTTTTGGGGAAGTAGTAATGGCAGATGATGATATAGCGTTGAATCCGTCCCTGATTATGGCGGCTAGTTTAATTTACATGTCTTCAATTGATGGAACCATTGCTCAACAGGAATGGGGTCAACTTAAGACTGTGGTAGGTGGCGATGATGACTTGCTTGAGTCCGGTCTTGACTACGTTAGGGACACTCCTCTGGATAAATTTTTGCAAGATGCATCTCCCATGCTGAATGCCGAACAGAAAAAGTGTGTACTGTTAAACGTTTATGATTCTTTGTTATCGGATGGGAGTATTGAACCGGAGGAAACAAAGTTGTTTGACAAGTTTTTAGATAAATTTGGAGTTTCGAAAGACAGTTTGACTAATGATCTCGCTACACTGACTTTAAAAAACAATACGAAGGTGGTCGGTATCTAAGAATCACCGTAAAAAATTTAGATGAATAAACCGATCAATAACTTTAATTTAGAAACAAGGAGGTGTCGCAAGTGATTATTGCCCTTTCCGCCATATTTTTATTATCATATGCTGCGATAGCTCTGGAGCACCCGCTTCACGTAAATAAGTCAGCAACCGCGCTCATTGGTGCCGGTTTACTTTGGACGGTGTATGTAATGTTCAGCGGCGGTGATATACACACAATGGTACATGACGAGTTGGGCCATACGCTTATTGAAGTAGGGCAAATTGTTTTTTTTCTGATGGGGGCTATGACCATCGTTGAGTTGATTGACATTCACAATGGGTTCGACATTATCACGAAAAGAATAAAGACTACGAAGTCTTCAACCCTACTTTTTCAAATTGGTGTAGCAACTTTTTTTCTGAGCGCGGTTTTGGATAACCTTGCAACTACGATTGTCATGTGTTCGCTTATTTCAAAGTTGTTAGGTAAGAAAGAAGACCGTCTTTTGTTCGCTGGTTTGATCGTAATCTGCGCAAACGCGGGTGGTGCGTGGTCTCCGATTGGGGACGTCACTACTACAATGCTTTGGGTAGCAGATAAGATTTCTGCCGTGACTGTCATATATCAGGTATTTTTACCCTCAATCGTAGCTGCGGTCATTCCACTTTACTTTGTGACGAATTCTTTGAAAGGTCAAGGCGTGGAACCTCCAAAAACTGATGTAGGTGTTGCGCGACATGCAGAGACTTCGGAGAAGGAAAGGAATACTATATTTTATTGTGGTATCGGAGCATTAATTGGCGTGCCGGTTTTTAAAACTATTACCCACCTACCACCTTTTTTAGGGGTAATGTTTGGATTGGGATTTCTTTGGTTAATTACGGATTTGCTTCATAAAGGCAAGAAAGAATCTGAGAAGGCTCAATTTTCTCTCGCACGTGCCCTTTCAAAGATTGATATGAGTTCAATTATATTTTTCGTCGGTATTTTACTAGCTGTTGCCACGTTGGAACATAGTAAAATATTACCAGAGCTTGCAAAATGGTTAGATGAAACTCTCGGCAACACCACGTTGGTCATTATGCTGATAGGCCTTATGAGTTCTTTGGTCGATAACGTCCCAATGGTGGCTGCCTCTATAAAAATGTTTCCCATGGACCTACATCCTAAAGATAGTTACCTTTGGCAATTTTTAGCTTTTTGCGCTGGAACAGGAGGATCAATTTTGATCATTGGATCCGCTGCTGGGTTAGCTGCGATGGGTATGCAGAAAATAAATTTCTTCTGGTATGTGAAGAAAATTAGCCTTCTGGCTCTCGTTGGATACATAGCAGGAGCGTTAACGTATGTCGCGCTGTCCCCGCTATATTATTGATTGTTAGTGGGGGAAAACAATTTTTGATGTTTATTCTTTTTCTTTGCTAACTCTGTATTCGCAGGTAGATGCATGGTTCTCAAGTTTCCCATCAATGGTGACAGTATCGATGCCGCAAAAGGCGCATTTGTACTTATATAGCTCTCCATCAAGTTTTTTCTGCGGATAGTCTATGAAGAAACGATGTTTGTGGATTTTGTAGAAGTCATTCATTTAAAGGGCGCATAGTAACAAAAAAAAGTTTTTTTATTATAAGCAAAATATATTTCGGTTTGGGAGAGAAGTTTATGGAAGGTTATGTTTTTTGGGCAGCATTGGTTGGAATTATCGCATCAATCTCTTTGCTTTTTGGATCTGCAATTGGTATATACTTCAGGATTTCGTCGACTGTTGTTGGTTTGTTAGCTGCTTTTGGGGCAGGGGCACTTTTATCGGCGCTGGCTTTAGAATTGGTAGCCCCTACTATCTACGAGCTCAGCTCTGCGAAGGATGCGAAACAAAGGTTAGAGGCAGAGCAACACTTCTTTCTATTGATTTTGGGAGCCGTGGTAGGTGGTCTACTCTTCGTTTTGTTAGATCAATTAATTAATCAAAAAGGTGGGTATTTGCGAAAAACCGCCTACATCATTTCCAAGTCTGCTGTTGATAAAGAAAAATTTTTCAAAAAAGCGATGAAAGATGTTGCCGATGTTCCTTTATTTTATAAGTTGGACCCTGAGGACATGAGTATTATTATCGGTCATCTGAAACCTCGGTTTCTTCACAAAGGTGATATTGTTTACACAAGAGGAGACACTCCGGAATCAATGTATGTCATTCGGAGTGGATCATTAAAAATTGAAAGTCCTGACCATCCAGATTTGGTTCTCGCAAAGGGTGAAATCGTTGGAGAGATGTCTCTTTTAAACGCGGTTAACCGTACCGCTGACTGCACGGCTAATGACGAGACAGAGCTTTTAGTACTTTCAGCTGAAGACTTCCACACTCTGCGTGACAAGATACCAGAGTTTGATGAAGAGTTGAGATTGATGGCAAAGGAAAGATTTGAAGAAAATATTGATCACGTCGAAAAAGATGCCGATGAGAGGGCAAAGTGGGCTGAGCTTGCCATGGAAGCAGTTCACCATGGAGATACGGGTGATTTGCCAACAAGGGCAGATTTGCAGAAACAGTATAATTCCCACGGCAACGCAGCGTTTGCAATTTGGCTGGGAATAATGCTTGATGCAATACCTGAGAGTTTTGTTTTAGGAATTGCTGTTTTAACTTTGGTCTCTGCAAGCATAGCAGCAAGCGTGGAACCGAATTTTTTTGATGTGTTACCTTATACTTTTATAGCCGGACTATTTTTATCTAATTTTCCTGAAGCTTTATCAAGCTCAGCGCAAATGAAAAAAGAAGGGATGCAGATATGGAAGATACTTTCTCTTTGGGGCTCACTAGTGATTTTGACTGCTGCTGGGGCAGCGATAGGAGCCTTCATTGGAGACGGCGTTTCCCACACAACGTTGGTTCTTGTAGAGGGGTTAGCTGCAGGAGCCATGTTGACAATGATTTGTGCGGCTATGTTACCGGAAGCCGCCCATTTAGCGGATAACAATTTGGTTGGCCTGGCTACGTTAGCCGGATTTTTAGCATCAGTACTCTTCAAGCTGTTGGAGTGAATATTAATCTCGTTAGAGATGAGATAAATAGCGATTTTCTAAGTGATTTCTAAAATGTTTGGTTGCTAGGTTTTTTCCGTTGGATGCATCTCGTGTAAGAGCCTGGGTTGACTTTGTACTAGCTTTTTTCCAGATATTTTGATCCAGCCAACTTAGGATTGGAGTCAACTTGTGCTTACCGACAATGTCATCAAAGCTACTGTATTTCTCACAAATCATTGCCTTCCACTGTGCGGCGTATAGCGCTCCCAGTGTGTAGCACGGGAAATATCCAAACAGACCTTCAGGCCAGTGAACATCCTGCATAGGTCCGTTACAGTAGTCATTCTCAGTTGAAATTCCCAATAGCTCTTTCATTTTTTCATTCCACAATAAAGGGATATCTTTCGCTTTAATACTCCCGTTAATCAGGTCTTTCTCTATTTCATACCTGAGAATTATATGGGCAGGATAGGTAATTTCGTCTGCATCGACCCTGATCAAGCTCGGTTTAACATTTAACACTAATCGTTTTAGGTTATCGAGGTTTGTTAATGGTTGTTTTCCAAAAATTGATAAAATTTGTGGGTGAATTCTCTCAATAAAATTTGGATGCCCTCCAATATGCTTCTCAAAAAAAAGGGATTGACTTTCATGAAAGCTCATTGATCTAGCTTGTCCTACGGGTTGATCCAACAAGTCCGACGGTAAATTTTGTTCGTATCTCGCGTGGCCAGTTTCATGGATTGTCCCCATTAACGCTGGAAGGAATTCGGTTTCTTTATAGCGTGTAGTAATTCTTACATCCTGGGGAGTTCCGCCACAAAAAGGGTGAATACTTTCATCAAGCCTGCCAGCCATAAAATCGAATTCAAAAATCTTCATTATTTCGAGACTAAGTTGTTTTTGTTTTTCAACCTGAAATGTTCCTCTCGTTACTGGAGGAGCAGCATCACCTTGTTGAACAAGCACTCGGTTTAATAAATCTGGCAACCAATCTTTTATTTCCCCGAACAGATTATCAACACTGTTTTCACTTAAATTTGGTTCGTATTTATCCATTAGTGCTTCATACGGAGACCCACCAAACTCACCTGCCAAGATTTTCGCTTCCTCTCGCGAATATAAAACCACTTTCTCAAAATTATCCATGAAGCCATTCCAGTCATTATCGAACCTCTGTTTTCTCCAATCGTGTTCACATAGACTAGTTGCTAATTGTTTTTTTTTGAGTAGCTCTGCTGGTATTTTCTTTTTTCTTTCGTACTTCCTCTTTATCTCGTGCAAGTTAGCGCTTTCTATTTCCGATAATTCTTCATTTTCCGCCCCCAAAATAACTAATTCGTTTTCGGGGTCCGATTCAAGTTGATGAATTATTTGAGAAAGCTCCGCTACGGCTTCTGATCTAGCGTTAAGCCCCTTTTCTGACATATTGGTTGCCTGGTCCCAGAATGCCACCTCTCTCAGATGATTAAGCCGATTGATCCGCGTTTGCAGTAGAGACAACTTTTTGTAGTTGTATTTCATTGTGCTCTCAGTTGATAATGTTAAATTAACTGACTTTTTTTTCTTATGAAAGTTTTATTTGTAGCCCTATTATTTTTAATCCCATTATATCTCTGGTACCGGCTCGTCGGCCGTATTGATAGGATTTTTTTCGATGGGCGATTAAATATTGTTGCTTTATATCTCTCATGGATTATTGGCTGGGTAAGCATATCGCTGGGTTTGTTTTTTCTGTTCTCCGAAGTCATATGATCGTTTTTGAGGTGGCAATTGCGGACGGTTAATGGAAAAATTCTTTTCTCAACCTCTGATTTAGTAAATTTTTCGAGGTGCCCCCACGTTACGGTTACCGATTTACATGCACTATCAGACTTTTCTTTACTGTCTAGGAGGGCTGAGCCCTCAGACTATCTGCAATTGATTCAAGAAAATGGTAGAAAACACGAATTAGAATGTTGGAACGAATTGCGTAAGAAATATAAAACAGTACTGGAATTAGACAACAGCTTATCAAGCGAGGATAGAATAAATGCAACAACGGAAGCCATGGAAAAAGGTGTGGGAATTGTTTTTCAAGGGGCTCTTCAGTCGGAGCAATTCACTGCTAGACCGGATTTTATCGTAAAAACAGATGTTCCTTCAAAATTAGGTAATTTTTCATATGAAGTAAAAGATTCAAAGTTATCTAAAATTGCTAAAGCTGATTCTGTTTTGCAGCTCATGCACTACTCTGATGTAGTATCTGAGATGCAAGGTTTGTTACCTAAAAATGCATATTTGATATTGGGAGATAAGTTAGAAAAAAAATTTGATGTCAAAAATTATTTTTTTTATTTTATCAATTTAAAAAAAAGATTTCTTAACTTTTTTTATCAAAAACATGATCGTAAAGAGGTACCTTTACCGTGTTCTCACTGTGATATTTGTCATTGGCGGGACCATTGTAATCAGTCACGGACTCAGAGTGATCACTTAGTACAGGTAGCAAGAATAACTAGAGACCAGATCATTAAATTCAATAAGGTAGGAATATCAACGATGCAGAATCTTGCAACTATTCCAAAAGAAAAGAATATACCAGATATGGGAAGAACAATATTTCTACGACTCCAGCAGCAGGCCGCATTACAAGTTAAAAGTAGGGAACAGGGTGATACGCCAATGTATGAGCTAATTTTGAAGGATGAGCGAGGGATACGTTCAAATGCAGGAGATTTGATTGAGGATTATGGATTTGATAGACTCCCCCATCCCGAAGCAGGAGATCTATTTTTCGATATTGAGGGGGATCCTCTACTTGATGAGAAATTAGAGTACTTATTTGGAATTTTTTATAGTTTGGATCAAGTAGACAAATACCAATCTTTTTGGGCATTGAGTCTAGCGGACGAGAAAAAAACATTTACTGAATTTCTAAAGTTTCTAGAAGAGCATTTTAAAAAATTTCCAAAAGCGCATATTTATCATTATGCACCTTATGAAAAGGATGCTTTACGAAGGCTATCAAATAAGTACAATATCGGACAGATTTTTGTTGACAACCTGTTGCGGAAAAAGAAACTTGTTGATTTATATCAAATAGTGCGTGAGTCCTTAAGAATTTCTGAACCAAGATATAGTATTAAAAATCTCGAGAAATTCTATCGAGAAAAGATGGGCGAAAGGACCGATTCAGTGAGCAATGGTTCAGATAGCGTGATTTTTTTTGAAATGTGGAGAGAGTCGGGAGAGAATGAGAATTCTCAACTTTTGAAGGATATTGAACAGTATAACTTACAAGATGTGCGTTCAACATACTTTTTACGTGATTGGTTAATAAACGTTGCCAAACTTAACGGTGTTGCTATTGGCGTAGGTATGGAGACAGACAGAAAATTTTCTGGGGAGATGTCTGAACAAGCGAAACGCTATGCTAAAGAGCTGGGAATCATAACGCATAAGCTTAATAAAGAAATAAAGGAATCCGAGACTAATGATTCTTTACGCAGAACACTGCTAGATTTACTCGATTTTTACAAGAGGGATGAAAAACCACAGTGGTGGAGCTATTTTGATAGGAAGGAATTATCAAACGAGGACAGAATAGACCGGGAAGATTGTATTGCAACAGTGTCTATTGAAAAAGAGTGTAAAGAAAAAAAGTCTATGCGATATTTCTGTAGGTATGTCGATCAGAAGACTGGTATTAAAACGAACGATAAGTGTTATGATCTATCTTCGGGAAAGGCGCTGAATAACATGGTCGTCGATCACCGATCGCGGTCATTAAATTTTAAGGCAAGCCCTGGGTTAAAGTCTCCATTAGATATAGGGTTAGCCGGCCCCGTTTCAAGCATGATATTGAGTGAAAGTTTATTTCGATTTTGTGGCAACATCGAAAAGTATCCAGCTTTAGTACAACTTTTGGAGAGAAATCCACCAAAGTTACTTGGGCTCGATACTGGCACAAATCTAGCTGACTTCCAATCCGTTAGTAAGTTGAATGAGTTGTTTTCCATGCTTGATCACAGTCTTGTCTTTATGCAAGGGCCCCCAGGAACTGGAAAAACTTACCTTACGTCTCGAGTGATTGTTAACTTAATATCGCGCGGATTCAAAATCGGGGTTACGTCTAACAGTCATAAAGCAATTTTGAATATGTTACAGAAGATAGTGAATCACGCTAAGAAGGCGAAAGTGGGTTTTCGAGGAGCAAAAAAATCAGCAAAAGATGATCCTTCGCAACATTTTAATCAATCCTCCACAGAGGATTCATTTATAGTAGATCTGTTTAAAGTGGATGAACTAATCGATGGAGATTTCGATCTATTGGCGGGTACTGCATGGTTTTTCGCAAACGAAAGACTAAATCAAAAAATTGATTTTTTGATTATTGAAGAAGCAGGACAGATGTCATTAGCGACCGGGATTGCCGCAGCGACCTGCGCGAAAAGTTTGATACTCGTTGGAGATCAAAACCAGCTTGAACAGCCTATACAGGGAATTCATCCCAATGATTCTGGAATGTCTGTTATTAACTACTACCTTAAAAAGGACCAAACATCAGGAGAGATTCACAGTGTTGTACCGGAAGATAAGGGTATTTTTTTGAATAAAACCTATAGACTCCACCCAAAAATCTGCGATTTTGTCTCTGAAGTTTTTTATGAATCAAGATTGTTACCTTTAAAAAAAAATAAAGAAAGGGAATTAGTCTGGGAAGGTAAACTTTCGGATGATCATAAAAAAGCAGGTGTTCAGTTAGTATTGTCGGATCATGAGGGTTGTTCAAAAGTTTGCAGTATCGAAGCAAATGAGGTAAAGCGAATCTATAAGACGTTGTTGCAGCATGCTTCACTTAAAGTTGGTGAGGAAAGATGGAAAATTAGCGTAGAAGATATTCTCGTTGTTGCTCCCTACAATATGCAAGTAGAGCTTCTAAAAACGATTCTTCCTGTTGGAAGCAAGGTAGGCACAATAGATAAGTTTCAGGGTCAGGAGGCAGAGGTTGTCATAGTATCAATGACAACCTCCAGCCCAGAAGAAATAGGAAGGGACGCCAATTTTCTATTTAGTAAAAATAGATTGAACGTGGCCATTACTCGGGCGAAGTGTTTGGCTGTTGTGGTCTTCAATGAAAGACTCCTAACCTTTCCTTGTAGGACTCCGGAGCAGATAAACTTATTGAATACTTTTTGTTGGTTATATCGACGTTATGCTTCGGAGGCTGACGACAATTAGTCTACCTTATTCCAACATTTTTATGAGTTTGTACTGACAGGCGCCATATCGGATTTTCCTTGCAAAACTCTATTGAAGCATCGATGTTAGCTTCAAGATTGGGACCGTCCATTGGTTGAATGAGAAAGTGTTCAAAAGATAAAGTTACCAGCTTTGATAAATTTAGCCCAGGTTGCGGATACACCACCTTCAGCTCGTTACCAGTTGTTTGCACAATTTCGGTTCCTGCCTTAGGACTCACACATATCCAGTCAATTTCAGCCGGGCATAGAATTGTACCGTTTGTTTCTATTGCTATTTCAAAATTAGAGGCATGTAATTCTGAAATCAAGGCTGTGTTTACCTGAAGTAACGGTTCACCACCGGTGAGAACGATAAACTTTTTAGAGGGTACTTCCGGCCAAAATTTTACGGCCGCTTTGACAACGTCTGCTGGTGCAGCAAACTTCCCACCATTTTCCCCGTTTACGCCCGTAAAGTCTGTATCACAAAATCTACATTTAGCCTCCGGACGATCTCTTTCGAGTCCAGACCATAAATTACATCCTGAAAATCTACAAAATATGGCAGGCCTACCAGCTTGGATTCCCTCACCTTGCAGTGTATAAAACATTTCCTTAATCGAGTACGTATTCGACTCCTATTCCCATTGATTTTCTTAATATTGTAACTTTCTTTAATTGGTAGTCTTTGGTTTTAAATTCCCTTGCAAACCAAACTGCGATTGACTCCATCGTTCCATCCGGAATTTTATCATTCAGATGAGTATGATCGAGCCCATCCGCAATTTTTTGTAAGTCTTTTTTGAGGGTTTCGACAGGAACAGGATTTTTTACCTCGGTTAAAACATAAACGCGTACCCAGTAGCTGTGACCATGAATTTGATCCCGTTCGGCAATCGGAGTTAATATACGGTGACTGACTTCTATAGTTGTTTCTACGTGTAGGAGCATGATGGGCGCTTCCTTACCATTATTTCATTTTTTTTTACTACTAATAAATTTTAAAAAACCATCTCGTCTCAGTACACATGCAGGACATTTATTACAACCGTAACCCCACGAATGTTTGTTTTTTCTATCGCCTAGGTAGCACGTTGTAGTGTTCTCTACAATGAGATTGACAAGACTGTTTCCGCCAAGTTTCTCTGCTAACGCCCACACGTCTTGTTTTGTCAAGAACATCAGTGGAGTGATAATTTTTAAGGAAGTTTCCATACCTAACGATAACGTTTTCTCCATTGCATCTATTGTCTCTTTTCTACAATCAGGGTATCCAGAATAGTCTGTTTCGCACATACCCCCGATAATTGTAGATATGCCTCGTTCGTAGCATATCGCTGCGGCGTAGGTCAGAAAAATAAGGTTTCTGCCCGGGACAAATGTATTTGGCAGTTGTGCACTGTTAGTTACAATTTTTTCAGTGTTTACGAGTGCCGAGCTGGAGATTTTCCCAAAATCGCTCAATTTTATCAAAAAATCAGAGCCGAGCACTCCCCGCCACTTATTGGGTAATGATGTTATTTTCTTCCGAATCAGGTTTCGGCCGGAAAGTTCTACCTTGTGCCTTTGTCCGTAGGAAAACCCGACCGTCTCCACCAGATCGCAGTTGTTTAGAGCCCAGGCAAGACAAACGGTCGAATCTTGCCCCCCTGATAGCAGGACGAGAGCGTTTTTATGGATAGACTCCGGTTCCGAGTTATCCATATCCTAAAATTTACGCGTCTTTATCCTTCTCTTTTTGCTCCTCTTTTGTTTTACCGGCATGTTTGTCGGCATCGCCACAATGCGCAAAAACGCTTGCAGATCCGAGAGTCAGCGCTGTAATCAAAACTGTAGACAAGAAATTTTTCATAGTATAGAACCTTATTTGTTTATAATTTTAAGTTACGATTATAGCAGGCTTCATTAGTTCCCAAAATATCAAAGATGAAAAAACAAATAATTGCCATTGGCGGAGGAGGTTTCGGTAGGAACCCCACTAAACTTGACTTGGAAAACTATATTTTAAGGCAGTCTAATTCAAGCAAACCGAATATTTGTTTTATCCCTACTGCCACAGGCGACGATAAATCGTACATTGTCAATTTTTACAAAGCATTTAATAAGCTTAATTGCAATCCTGTTCATCTGGAATTATTTACTCGAACTCCAAATTTGAATTCTTTTTTCAACAGTCAAGACGTTGTTTTCGTTGGAGGAGGTAACACAAAGAGCATGTTAGCTGTTTGGAATGATTGGGGTTTATCAGATTTGTTAAGGCAGGCGTATAAAAACGGCATAATTTTGGCTGGTGTTAGTGCTGGCGCCATTTGTTGGTTTAATAAAGGAATAACAGACTCCCATGAGGATTCACTAAAGGTAATGCCATGTCTTGGTTTATTTAACGAAAATTGTTGTCCGCATTACGACGAGGAACAGGAACGTAGGCCAGCTTTACATAAATTTTTGATCAATTCAGAGTTGGCAACTTGTTTGGCAATAGAAGGCGGGTGTGCCTTGCATTGCATTGATGACTCCATAAAACAAGCGGTCTCATTTGTTTCGAAGAAGAAAGCATATCAGGTCACTGTTGATAACGGCGTTGTGAACGAGCGGGCGATTAGTGGGATCGATATTTACGAAACTTCTTAATTAATCTCCGTGCCGCACTGAAATAGTTTGCTTTTTCTTTTTACAAAAATTACCAATGCTAACCACATTAAATAACTAATAGCCGCTTAACATCTTTTGTGGATCAGTCTTGTGTAGACCAATTACTGTTCGGTTTGAGTTAGTTTTTGCAAGACATCAATGTACGATTGTGTTAACAAATTAAATTAATACATCAGTTAAAAAATAAATTAGGTAGGTGTGAAATTAACTGACTTCGATAACGCTTATGTCAAATTGCAATCAGGAATCGTTTAGCAGTTTTTTATTCATCCTCTCCGATGCTGACGGGTGTATTTAAAAAATATAACTTCCCGTTGGTTGACGCATTTACCGGTGATTAAGAGGACGTTGTCTGCTGGAGGTCTGCTGCCTAGGATATGCCAAGAGGAAGTTTTGACTACGACGGATCCCGATATGTGAAGGTTGGGACAAATTTGATGCCTTGCCAGTAAAGGGTATAAAGCACCCTAAGGTAGGAAAGTGAGTGGAGCGATCATATTAAAACCCCTAACTTTTCCCCGAAGTAGCGCGGTTCCAACACTTTCTCATTAATTGCGCTTATTGGTTCATTTGCGACGTTAAAGACAAGTTACTAAAATTTATTTTTTTGTTGAATCCTCTTTTCCTTGCCACTATCCACGGGTACCATTATCATATTCTTATTAATGGAGAAAGCAGTGATTCCTAGTAACTATTGGAAAAAGACTGTATGTTGCAGAGTTCGGACACGTGGGTTAGGAGAATTTTATGATGCGTCGCAATAATGATAAGAACATGAGCAAACGGAAAAAAAATACACTCATTGGTTTTTTCGGTCAAAAAAAGAAATTATCTTTCACAAACAGGTTCTATGTTTCTTTGTTTTCTGGTGCTTGTTTCACAGCGGTCGCTCCTTCAGCCATCGCTTTGGAACTTGATTCTGGAGAGTGGTCCAGTTCACTCAACGCAAACATAACCATCGGCACGAGTATAAGAGGACAAGATCCCGACAATAAGTTATACAGTCAGGCTGACGGCGTGAGAGCTGGTCTGGGTACAGGTGGTTTGGGAGCTACTAATACCGATAGCTCAAATGTTAATTACTCCAAGGGCGATCCATGGTCTACTCTTCTAAAAGCAACTATTGATTATTCCATAAGTAAGGACGACTTCGGTTTATTTACCCGTGTTAGAGCCTGGCATGATTTTACTCTGGAGGGAGATGGAGTAAACCAGGGGAATGGTGGCAGTGGTTACAGTCAAAACAATCCATTATCTGACCACGGATTTGCTCATCTCGGTAAATTCTCAGGAGTGGCGCTACTAGATGCTTACGTGTTTAATACGTTCGAGCTCGGTGATTTACCTTTGCAGGTTAGAGTAGGAAATCAGGTGATAAACTGGGGGGAAAGTTTATTCGTTCAGGGAATTAATCAAATAAACCCAATAGACTTAACGTCACTTCGAAGACCGGGAACTGAGATCAGAGATGCATTTTTGCCAGTGAAAGCATTGTCTATGAACCTCGGTTTAGGGGATGGTAGTTCACTTGAGGCGTTTTATCAGTTTGAGTGGAGTTCTGCAAATTTGGACAGTTGTGGAACTTACTGGTCTCCTGTTGAATTCCAGATTACAACTACTGCTGGGAGAGCTTGTTCTCAATATATCACGACCTTGCCTGGAATCAATAATCCAGTAAGCGTAGCGAACGGTCTTACCGTTCCGATGGGTCCGGGTAATGACGGTCCTGATTCAGATCAGTTTGGAATCGCTTTTAGAACGCAAGTCGAAAAGTTGGATGGAGAAGTGGGATTGTACGCCATGAAGTATAGCTCAAGAATCCCATATATTTCTGGTAGGTCCGGCACGAACTTAAGGGCTTTGCCGGCCCAAATTAATGCTGCTTTAAACCCTAATGGATTTCTTTTTCCTGTTACAGCTCAGGTTGTAGGAGCTGGAGCCCTGGGTTTACAACTCACCCCTGGTACAGGCCTGTGGGAGTATCCGGGTGGTATTGAACTGTACGGTCTTTCCTATACAACAAATTTGTCTGGATGGTCGATTGGCGCTGAAATGAGTTACATCCCGAACCTACCGGTTCAGAGAAATGCCAACGATTTATTGTCTGCTTTACTACTGGGCATAGGGCCAGCTGGTGCGGACGCAATACGATCAAGTGCTCAAGTTGGAACAAAAGTTGAGGGTTTTGATAGGATTAATAAATTTCAGCTTCAACTTAATGGTATAAAAATTCTTCCCAGAATTTTAGGGTCTGCTCAAACGGTGTTTGTTGGAGAAGTTGGGTTTCAAAGGGCTAATATTGGCGATTCCTATACCGGTAACAGATACGGTCGACACTTTATTTTTGGATATGGTCAGCACTTGTTGTACGGTGGGACTTCACTGACAACCACGCATCCCGAGGGAAAGAAAAACGATGGGTATGTTACGAAAAATTCCTGGGGTTACCGATTAAGGTTAAGAGGAGAATATCCTGGAATATTTGGATCGCGATTCACGATGTATCCAACATTTACACTAAGGCATGACGTCAAAGGATATTCACCTGATTTCCAATTTTTGGAGGACAGAATTGCTGTAGGTTTAAGCACCAGGTTTAATCTAAATAAAGTACATAACCTGGAATTTGGTTATGTTTATTATTCAGACTCCGCTAATTACGATGCATTTCGTGACAGGGATTACTACACTGTCGTGCTGAGCACTTCATTCTAGTGTTATCTAAGTTCAAGTTACAAGTTAAGATTTGCAGTGCGGTTTTTTGCTTAGTAATTGCTACTAATGGTTCTGCTCAAGAGCTAACTTATTCAGGGGCCATAAAAGCGGGAAATGATAGCGGGATCATTCCTGAATGGAGTGGCGGATTAACATCAGCTCCAGGAGGATGGGATAAAAAACAGGGTTATAAAAATCCTTTTAATGCAGAGAAGCCTCAATTTGTAATAAATCGGTCAAATTATTCAGAGTACGTTGAAAAATTAAGTCCTGGTCAGATAGCATTATTGAAAGGCAATTCCCAGTTTAGTATGCCAGTTTATAAGACCCATAGAACTACAGTTCTGCCCAGTGATGTGATTAAAACTGTTAAAACTGAAACGGGAAAAGCAAAAATTGTAAACCACAAAATTGTTGGAAGGATTAAATCGCACATTCCATTTCCTAGCCCCACCAGCGGTGAAGAGGCAATTTACAATTACCTTTTACGTTATGTTGGGGAAGGGTTTGAGCGTGAGTATGCATGGTTTCCAGTTCGTCCCGGGAAGAAGTATTACAAAGTCGGTTTTAAAGATCGGGTAGTATACGCGGATTCTATGAAGCCGAGTCAGATTGGGAACGGATTGAATTACGCGTTTTATGCAAATTTTACGGCGCCATCAACATTAGTAGGTACCGTGTATCTTGTTCATGAGTTTGTTGATACGGTGGAAAATCCTCGTGCTGCGTGGATCTATAATGCGGGGGCCAGGCGAGTGAGAAGGGCTCCTGATCTAGCTTACGATAATATTGCAGATGGCACTGAGGGAATGAGGACTACAGACCAATATTTTGCGTATAATGGCGCGACTGACAGATATGACTGGAAGTTGATTGGACGCAAAGAAATGTTTGTTCCTTACAACACTTATGATTTAACAAATAAAAATTTAAAATATGAGGATATTTTGGGAGAAGGTACCGTAAATGCAAAGTTCATGCGTTATGAAATGCATAGAGTTTGGGTTGTTGAGGCTACTTTAAAGAGCACCAGCAAGCATATTTACGGGAAAAGAGTTTTTTATATGGACGAAGATAGCTGGTCTATACTAGGGGAGGACTGTTATGATACGCGTGGTAATCTTTGGAGAGTAGGCATTCATGGTTTGATTCAAATATACGACAAGGCGGTTCCCTGGCCTAATCTTCTTGTTTGGCACGACCTAAATAATGGCAATTATTTAGCCGCTCACCTGGACAACGAGGTTAAAAAACCGATAAGGTTTGGAATTAAGGATCGATGGACAAATTTCCAACCCGATGCTTTACGCAGAAGAGGAACTAGATAATTGGAACGATTTTTATCCTTAAAGAAACTAGGCCGATTATTCGGCTTTTTTTTTATTTTTGCAAATATTTGTTTTGCTGAGGTAGTTAATAATAGCAGACTCGATGTCGATAAAATTTTTTTCACGCAGGTGGATAAAGTCGGAAATAAACTTTTTGCGGTTGGAGAACATGGCATTATTTTAAGCTCGATTAAAGGAGTCGACGATTGGATGCAACACCATGTAGGTTATAAGGGTTTGTTCACGTCTTTCGACTTTTCCAGCCCTGATACTGGGCTTTTTGTTGGTCATGATTCTGTTCTTTTTCGTACAGAAAATGGGGGAAAATCATTCGAAAAAATTTTGATTGACATGGAAAGGCCTGTTTCTTTTATGAAAGTACAGTGGCTTTCGAAATTAGATGCTTTAATTGTGGGAGATTTCGGATCGGTTTTTTATTCTTCCGATGGTGGACGAACCTGGCAAAAAGAACTTATTGTTGATAAAAATTTTGATCGGCACCTTTATGACATACTAGTTTCCAAGCATGGTGTTTTCATAATTGGAGAATCTGGCTGGATTCTATTTAAGAAAAAGAAATCGAATAAATGGGTACAGATTGATGTCCCTTATTCGGGTTCTTATTTTGGCGGAATGATCCATAATAACCAAATTTATTTTTTTGGAATGAGAGGAAATATTATTAGTACGAGCTTAGATTTTTTTGCAGAAACCTACACGAGCCAAAAGTCGATAATCTTTAATCACTACATAACCCCTTCTAAATTAGGCATAATGTCGGCAGGTATAGATGAGGATGGCAGTTTAATTTTTTTTAGTTCGGGTGGCATCGCATATGAACTTTTAGACGGGTTTTTTGTTAGTAAAGAGGCATTACTCGATACGGTTGTTAGCACCGTAGATTACGGGAATTTCACGGTATTTGCCGGACTAAAAGGAATAAAAATTTCCGATTAATCATACAATTTTAATTTAGGTAGAAGAAGTTTTGTTCATTTCCACAGTTGCACACTCTATTTTGAAAAGACGATTTGTTTTTTCTTTACTTTTCCTAGGGTTTACTCTTTTTTGTTGTATTTCTTTAAAAAATATTGACACCAACCCAGGGTTCGAGAAGACACTTCCGATAGAACATCCTTACATAAAAACTTTTTTTGATTATCGTGAAATTTTTGGAAATGCGAGTCAAATCATAATATCTTATAAACCGGCATTGAATACTATTTATGATGCTGGGTCACTCAATGTATTAAAAAATCTTACTGAAGACCTTTTTTATTTAAATGGTATAGAAAGAAGTTCTTTAACTTCGTTATTCACCCCCAATGTTCGTTATATGGAAATAGTTGAGGATGGTTTTAAAGGAGGGAATGTTATCTCCGCTAATTTTTCTGGAACGGATGAGGAGATTGAGATTATAAAAAAAAATGTCATCAAATCAATATGGAATGGACGATTAGTTACTAGGGACGGTTCACAGGCCTTAGTTTTCGCATCGTTACAAAATAAAGATCTGAATATTAAGAACATTTCTGATGAGTTAGAAAGCATACGTTCAAGGTATGAAAGAAATGGAGATAGGATATTGATTCTTGGATTCACTAAGGCTGTTGGGGATATAATAGGTGCCGCGAAAAGTGTCTTAACATATTTTAGTCTGGCGTTTTTACTGATTATGCTTTTTACGGTTGTGTATACGAGATCAGGAATAATCACCGCGTATGTTCTTATAAGTGCTGTCGTTCCGGTTATCTGGTTATTAGGCGTAATGCCACTTTTCAACCTGGGATTAGATCCATTGTCTATACTTGTACCATTTTTAATTTTTGCAATTGCCGTTTCTCATGCAGTACAGATGACCAATGTATGGAAATTAGAAATGGCTGAAAACGGTAATAGTGTATTTTGCGCTAAAAAATCTTTTGAAAAACTTTTTGTTCCGGGAAGTATTGCTCTATTCGCAAATGCAGTTGGTTTTATGGTGATAGCTTTTGTTGATATTACGACGGTAAGAGAAATGGCGTTTGTCGCAACGTTAGGTGTTACATTAATGATTATCTCAAATAAGGTGTTATTACCAATCCTTTTATCGTATTGTCCGTCGAATAAAAAATTCAACGAGTCATTGAACATTTCTAAACCATTACAGATTATTTGGAAAAGATTACCCGTCATTTTTCAAAAGCCGTACTCGATCTCTGTCTTGGTCCTTGCAGGAACACTATTGATAATAGGTCTAGTTGTAATGCAGGATTTGAAAATAGGAGAATTAAGCCGCGGCGTATCGGAGCTAAAATCGGATTCTAGATATAATCTAGACACTGATGAAATTGTTGGATCTTATGATTTTAACGTTGACAATTTTAAGGTTGTAGCGGAAGTTGAAGGTGAGGATTCACCTTGTTTAAGCCCTGATGTGATGAGAACACTTTCTGAATTTGAATTTTTTGTCTACCAAAATCCGAACGTTTTAGCCGTTGAAGGAATGGCTGGATTAGTGAAAAAGATCAATCGAGCATATTCAGAAAATTATTTCAAGTGGAGAACAGTTCCATCGAACGCTGTCCAAATTGCTCAAGGTGTTGGTTATGCTACCAAGAGAGGTAACGTTTATATGAATACGGAATGTTCTGCTTTGCCTATATCGATTTTTCTAAAGGATAGAAAAGCCACTACAATAGAAAGTCTCATTGAGGATGTTAATGAATTTTCTTCTACCATGAAAAATGACAGTGTTAAACTTCGAATGGCGTTAGGAGTGGTTGGAATTTCGGCAGCGCGTAATGATGTTATAAAAAGATCTGAACCAGTGGTCAATTCAGCATTATTTTTTTCAGTTGGTCTTCTTTGTTTGTTTCTATTTAGGTCAATGAAGGTGACGCTGGCAATCATTGTCCCTCTAGTATTGGTAACGGTCTGGTGTAATGTATTAATGGTTTTGTTAAATATTGGTGTTAAGATGAACACGTTACCTGTTATAGCTTTGGGGGTGGCAGTGGGAGTGGACTACGGGATCTACCTTTTCGAAAGAATGTATCATTACGTAAAGGTTGAGGGATTAAGTATTGAAAAAAGTTATTCTGAGAGTTTGCAACAAAGGGGCTCGGCTTCAATGTTTACGGCGATGGTGACATCTATTGCTGTTTTTTGTTGGTATTTTTCTGATTTAAAATTCCAGCAGGATATGGGGCTACTTTTGGGATTTATGTTTATTTTTAATTTATTGGGGGCAATTTTTTTGGCACCAGTTTTATTAAAACTTTTTGGCATTACCGGAAAATCGAGATGACTGTAGAAAAATTAAAGGAATTTTTGCGGTTGCCAGTGATTGCTGCGCCTTTGTTTATTTTATCAAATCCGCAAACAGTTGTTGCGCAATGTTGCGCTGGTATTGTAGGGTCTTTTCCAGCACTAAATGCTCGCGGAGATGGAACACTAAAGCACTGGTTGGAGGAGATTACTAACAGTTTAGATAAAGAACGCGAAAATAATAGGTTTGTAGCTCCGTACGCAGTTAATCAAATAGTTCATGCATCAAATTCTCGGCTGGAAAAGGATCTTAAGGTTTGTGTCGATGCGAAGGTTCCTATCACCATCACTAGCCTGAGAGCTCCTAATGAAGTTGTCCACGCAGTGAAAAGTTATGGTGGCTTAGTGTTTCATGATGTTATAAATATAAGACATGCAGAAAAGGCTATAGAGGCTGGAGTTGACGGGTTGATACTTGTTGCCGCAGGTGCAGGGGGGCATGCAGGCACGATAAATCCTTTTGCGCTAGTTACAGAGGTTAGAAAAATTTATAGCGGTCCGATAGTTCTCGCAGGTTCGATTACCAATGGTTCGCAAATACTCGCGGCCCAGGTGATGGGAGCAGATTTTGTATATATGGGAACAAAATTCATATGTTCTGCAGAGTGTCGCGCTCCTGAGGACTATAAAGACATGATAATTCGAGCTTCAGCAAATGATATTATTTACACTAATTTTTTCACTGGAATTTATGGAAGTTACTTAAAAGAAAGTGCTGAAAAGGCAGGGTATAATGCAAGTAAAACTTTTTCTTGGCCTCGTTTCAAACTTGGGCTCCAATTATTTTTAGGTAAAAAATTTAAACAAATTAACTTTTCTTCGTTCGAAAAGCTAGGGAGCAAGGCATGGAAAGATATCTGGAGTGCGGGACAGGGAGTTGGCGACATACATCAGAATAAAAGAACAGCTGAAATTGTTAGTCAACTGATAGAGGAATATAGTCGTACGAAAGAGGCCGTGATGAAGATGTTATGATTGAATTTCTTACTAAGGCAGTATTCATTCTCTTTTTATGCTCTTTAGGACTTGCAGACGAATTGCCTTTAGATGCATACACATATTCGGGAGCAAAGAGTGAAAAGTCTCTAGATGGATTTGTGCCAAACTATCGTGAGTCTAATACTGAGTATAAGAGGCTAATTAACCGTAGCAATCAAGATGAGCGCGGTAACAGTTTTGAGTCTGAGCAGCCAATATTTATCATAAAGAAGAAAAATTTAAGGAAATATTCGCATTATTTGTCCCCAGGGTTACATACCTTGCTTGAAAAGTATCCTAACTTTGAGGTACCAGTTTTTTACACATATCGTTCTTCCGATCATCCAGAAAAGGTTAAACAAACTCTTTTGAATAAGGAGAGTAGCAAAATTGATAAGGATAATTTAAGGAAATACATTCCCTTTAGATTTCCAAAGAGTGGATCAGAAGTGATGCTTAATCATCTTTCCCGCTACCAGGGAGACAGTGAAGAAAAAAAAACACATTCGTTTGTAACAAATTCAAAAGGGTCATTTAGTAGAGTCGGATTATGGAGCAAAAGGGTATCTCCTGCTGTATTAGATAAAGGTACGAAAGAAATACAATTTTATGTGTTGGCTAAATATTTCGAACCAACCTCTTTGGTAGGGGATATTTTATTAGTGCACGAACCCGTGCCGCTTTTAAGAAAGAACAGGAAAGCATGGATATACAGTTCAGCCCAACGAAGGGTTCGTCGTGCACCCGATGCGTCTCACGATGCAACTGGAAGGGGTTCGCAGGGACTGATTACTGCAGATCAAATTGATGGATTTAATGGAGATTTAGAACGATTCGACTGGTTGCTTAGGGGAAGAGAAGTGTTGATTGTTCCTTACAATTTGGACAGATTAAATAATAAAAAAATAAGTTATGAAACAATTTTAGGAAAAAACTGTGTTAACGCTGAGTTTTTAAGATTTGAGTTTCATCGTGTGTGGATTGTGGAAGCTAGATTAAAAGAATCTTCTAGACATATATATCCAAAACGAATTTTTTATGTAGATGAAGACAGTTGGATGGTTTTGATGGAAGATACCTATTCCACGCGAGGTGACTTATGGAGAGTGGGACTTCATGGATTGATTCAGCAGAAAGAAGAGAATTTTCCCTGGTATCGGGTACACATACATCATGATTTGAATAATAATTTATGTTTTGTTTCTGGCTTAGACAACGAAGTTAATTCGCCTCTCAAATTTGGGTTTAAAGACAAGATGCGAAGCTTTACCCCAGATGCACTTAGAAGGTTACATGTAAGGTAAGGTGTCCTAGCCGTTTTTGTGATAATGAATAGGTCCTCCTAAAAATGGCGCGAAACCTGTCCCGAATATTACTCCTGCGTCCGCCAGTTCTTCACTATCAACTATACCCTCTTCGACGAGATAAACCGTTTTTTCTATCAATGGTTTAATTAAGTTTTCAGCCAAATTCTTTCTCTCTGTATCAGTCAACTTCAATTTTTTACCGAGGACTTTTTTTCCTTTTTCCCATTTATAAAAACCTTGGTTAGTTTTTTTCCCAAAGTATTTTTTTCGATTGAGTTCTTCAAGGCATAATGGTGGTGGCTCAGATTGCGTTATAGTTGCGCCAACAGCTAGGCAGATGTCCAGACCAACAGTATCGACTAATTCTATAGGACCCATCGGCATTCCCCAGGATTTCATGGCGTGATCGATATCTTCTGGGCTAATTCCATTGTCAACTGTTCTCATCGCACTCTGGAGGTAGGGCATTAAAACAGCATTCACTAGAAATCCAGGACTACTTTTGACTGGGAGGGGTAATTTTTTAATTTGAGCAGTAAAACTGATCGCAAAATTTAAAAAATTTTGGTCACATTTTTTGGATTTCACAATTTCCACTAGAGGCATTTTAAGTACAGGGTTAAAGAAATGAACTCCGATTACTCTATTGGGGTCCCTTAATTTTCCTGATATTTCTTCTATTTTTATACTCGACGTATTAGAGCACAAAAGAGCAGTGGGTTTGGATCTTTTCTCAATTTGTGAAAAAATCTCGCGTTTGACTTCTAAGTTTTCAGTTGCCGCCTCTATAATGACATCAGCCTTTTCAATACCTGAACCAATAAGATCTGGTATCAAATTATCTAAAAGTTTCTTTTGCTTATATTTATTTTTAAATTTCCGGCCAAAATCATGTGAAGCCTTTTTGACTACCCTAGCTAATTGATCGACAGAAACATCTTGAATCGAGACGGTGAAACCTTGCAATACACACCAAATCGCAATATCCGCCCCCATTGTTCCAGCTCCAATTACATGAATGTGTTTGATGGTGTATTGACTCGTGTTATTCGTTATATTTGTTTTCACTTTTGCTAAACCCTTAAGTTTTTCTCTCAGTAGATAAACTCTTAAAAGATTTTTCGCCGTTTTGGATCCCAGCACTTTATTATGAATGTTCACGTCCTTTGTGGGATCACCGTTTTGCTCAAACCACAAATCGAGTATTCCAAAGGGCGCAGGGTAATGTCTTTCCTGAACCTTTCCTTTCAATGACTTTTTGATCAAAAAGTAAGCAATTTTTTTTAAAGGCCCGAGAAATAATTTATTTACGAAGCTTAATTTTTTTCTTCCTGGTTGATTGTTGATTAGTCGTATACATGCAGTTTCCGCTGTTCTTGGAGCGGAAAGTACATCAGCCAGTCCTATGCGAAAGGCTTGACGTGAATTAATAAACTTGCCTGAGAGCATCATATTCATCGCTCCAAACGGCCCAATTCTCTGGGGTAATCTTTTAATTCCCCCCCAGCCAGGATATATACCTAGCGTTACTTCAGGTAGCGAAAAGCTAGTTTTTTCATCATCTGTAGCCACTATGTATCTGCAAGCTAAGGATAATTCCAGGCCGCCCCCAAAACAAAATCCTCTAACAAGGGCAACAGTTGGTATACGGTCCGATATTTTTTGAAATTTTTCGAAAATGTACCAACCATCACTCATAATTTTTTTGCTAATCGCTTCCCAATTGCCCTTTTCGGCAATACTCACAAATTCATTTACATCAGCTCCTGCACAAAACCCTGTAGCTTTTTGTGAATAAATCACAAGTCCTTTGATAAGGTCTTTCACAGTTTTTTTTCCAAGGCCTTCGTCAAGTATATTTACAATTAATCCAAACTCCCTTACCACTTCCGAAGATAATGAGTTTGTAGATTTATCGAATCTATCTAGTTCCAACCAAACAATTCCAACATCGTCCTGAGCAGTATTCCAATTTTTCAAATTAAGATTTTTTAACTCATCTATCAGCATAATTTAACGTGAGCAGCTCCGCCCATTCCTCCACCTATACAAATCGAAACTATACCAGTTTTCAGTTTTTTATTTTTTAAGGAGTGAACCATGTTAAGTAGAATTCTAGGCCCACTTGCAGCAACCGGGTGTCCTATGGCAATGGCGCCACCAGCTATATTTAATAGTTCGTTATCAATTTCCCCAAATGTTTTACTAATATTTAATTCATGTTTGCAGTATGAATTGTCGTTTAAAGCTTCTTGGCATCCAAGCACTTGTGCCGCAAAGGCTTCATTGATCTCCCACAAGTCAACATCTGACTTTTTCAGCTTTTGTTGCAGCAGTATTGGCATGAATGCGTGGATTGGTCCCAAGCCCATCTCATTGGGATCTATACCTGCCCAATGTATTTGAGTAATTTCCGCCAATGGATCGGTATTGAGCGTTTTTAATCCCTCTTCAGAAGATAAAATAAGTAGCGTAGCACCATCAGTAATCTGAGAACTATTTCCAGCTGTTATATTACCGTCTGGTTTGTCGAAAACCGGTCTTAAAGACATTAACTTCTCTAAACTGATATCCCCGCGCACACCATCATCTTTGGAATATCCGTTCCCATGATTGTCGAAAATAGCGCTTATTTGTGGAGAATGGATACTTTCCTCGAACTGTATTGCTCTTTTATGGCTTTGTAAAGAGTACTGGTCGATTATTTTTCTCGACAATTTAAATTTCTTTACGAGATTCTCTGCAGTTTGACCCATATTTATCCCTTCAACAGGGTCCGTGAGTCCTTTCAATATGCCAATAACAGGGTTTAAAAACTGTGGGCGAAATTCAATAATCTTTTTTATTTTTTCTGCTAGAGTTTTGCTTGAATTAAGTTGAGCAAACCATTTCGTAGCACTCTTTGTATACAGGAGAGGTGCTTGAGACAATGAGTCTACTCCTCCGCACAGAATCACATTGCTTTTACCAAGTGAGATTGATTGCAATCCACTGTCAATGGCTTGCAAGCCGCTGGCGCAATTTCTGTGAACGGTCCATGCAGGCGTTGTATTTGATATTCCGGATCGTAAGCCGATCACCCGAGCAATATTCATTTCACTCTCGCTAGGGGTCGTACATCCAACTATTATTTCGTCAAATACGGAGGCGTCAAATTTTTGCCGCAATAACAAGCTCTTCGCGCATTGCACTCCCAACTCTGCTGCCGGAAAGGGTCCAGGCCCAGTTTTTGATTGAGCTTTCAAAAACGGCGTTCTATTTCCGTCAATCACATAGATCGGTTTTTTAGATTTCATATCCTATTCGGCCTTTCTATTCATTTTTTTTGCAAGCTTTTTCATTTTGTTTAAATTTCTGTCAAATTCATCTACATGTATGACTGCATCTCTTAATTCATCACGTTGCTGCAGGAGTTCAAACTCTCCGTCGGAAATAATACCTAGCTTAAAAGCCTCTTCCGAAATATCTCGCACATTTGCCTTCGGGTTATTTGCAAATCGTCCTTTTTTTTGAGCATGCTTGATTTTGGTATCGATTGTTTCACATGAAATAATCGCGTCGAGCGCTTTTTCGATGCAGAATAATGGTTCGTATCTTTTTTTATTCTTCGGCACTCTGTCAGGTACAAACACAGCATCTGTTAATTTTTCTCGAAGGTCAGTTTTTGCAGTAATAAGTTTTGCGATCGAGATTATTTGTGAATCTCCTGGAGGTTTTTGATGAAAACCGAATGGAAATGTTATCAACCTCAGTCCGTACCTGATAAAAGGATTGGGTAAATTATCGTAGATATTTTTAAATGATTTCTCAATTTCGTAAAAACAGGTCTCGCACGCTGCTTTGGTTAATTTAGTATCGTCAGCAGACCGCTCACCATCTTGATGTTGTTTTAGACAAGCTGATGCAATAAACAAATTTGATAGAACATCACCCAACCTTCCTGAAATTAATTCTTTTCTTTTTAAATTGCCCGCCATCGAGAAGAGACAAAAGTCAGCCACTGTACTTAGAACGCGGCTGTATCTGTTTACACCTCGATACGTCGCTAAACATTCTTTATCAACTGTTGATTTTTTATTGAAAGCTACGTAACCCGTTAAACCGGACAGTAAGTTAAAAAACAAATTTTTAATAAGACTAATTGATTGTTTTTTAAATAAATCATCAAAGGCTTCAAGGCCCTTTTCCTGATCAGGGTTTTCAGCTGATTTGATAATGTCGTATAGATAAGGGTGACATCGAACTGAACCTTGACCAAAAATTATTAAACTTTTGGTCAGTATGTTTGCCCCTTCTACGGTAATACTTATTGGCATTTGAATATGTGCCTCGGCTAGAAAATTTGATGGACCATGACAAATACCTTTACCTCCAATAATATCCATTCCCATGGTTACGGCTTCACGGGCTTTCTCTGTACAGTGTACCTTAGCTATCGCAGAGATCACTGAAGGTTTTTCACCGAGATCAATCGCTGATGCTGCTAATTTTCGAGTTGAGTCTATTGCATAACATTCGATAGCAATTTTCCCTAATTTTTCTGCGACACCCTCAAAGTTTGAAATTGATGTGTTGAACTGCGCCCGGATACGTGAATATGCCCCGACTGCCTTTGTTGTCAATTGAGCGATACCAGCATTTGAGGAGGGTAGGGAAATAGCTCTTCCTGCTGATAAGCATTCCATTAGCATCCGCCACCCATTACCCAGACCGTTTTTTTCCCCAATCACAAAGGACAGCGGTATAAATACATCGTTACCTCGTGTTGGTCCATTTGGCCACTGAACTGTAAGCGGCATGTGTCTATCCCCAATGCTTACCCCTGGATGTTTGGCCGGAATTAAGGCACAAGTTATACCGAGATCTTTTTTCGACCCAATTAAGTTATCAGGGTCGAATGCACGGAAAGCAAGACCTAAAACGGTACAGATTGGGGCAAGTGTAATGTACCTCTTATCCCACGTGACTTTTAATCCTAAACAGTCTTTCCCTTCCCATTTGCCTTTGCAAATAATTCCAATATCCGGTATCGACGAAGCATCCGAGCCAGCCCAGGGACTTGTTAGGGCAAATGCAGGAATTTCTTCTCCAGCTGCGAGCCTAGGTAAATATTTGTTTCTTTGCTCGTCTGTTCCGTAGTGTATTAACAATTCGCCAGGACCTAACGAGTTGGGAACCATGACCATTGCGGAAAGAACAGAACTGCGCGAGGAGATTTTTGCTAAGATCTCCGATTGCGCGTAGGCAGAGAATTCTAACCCACCATATTTTTCTGGAATAATCATTCCCAAAAAACCATTTTTCTTAGCGAAATCCCATGCCAATTTTGGAAATGCTTTTTCTTCGTGGTTTGTAACCCACTCATTAGCCATGGAACAGATAGTATTCACCTCATTATCGATGAACTTCTGTTCTTTGGTACTTAACTTAGGCCTAGGAACATTCAATAAAACCTCCCAGTCCGGGTTGCCACTCATAAGTTCCTTATCCCACCAAACCGAACCTGCATCTAACGCTTCTCTTTCGGTATCAGACATAGAAGGTAAAGATATGCGAATTTTGTTTAAAATAAAATTCGAAATAGCTGTTGTGTTCATTTTATTTCTTTCCAATTAAAAAAGAGTTTATCGGGGACCTGAGTCCCCCAAGCAGAAATGACATTAATCGCTTTTTGAGCAGACGTTTGCTTACGGACTCAGCTTCCGAAATCTCAGCAGTAACAAAAAGCTTATTCAAACCATTTCCTGAAATTGCATATGAAGTAGCTCCGACCATAAAGTGGAATCGCCAAACTATTTCATTTTTTGGGACATTCGGTAGGGCTTTAAATAAAGCATCCCTAAACCTTTGGGTGACAGCATTACTTTTACCGTTTGAAATAGAAGAAATTATGCAGTTAGGTTCAAGAGAGGATCTCCCTAAAAGCCTTAAAAACATCTCTCCGCCGTAATCTTTTTCGTCTAACATATCAAGCAAAGTACCAAAAAAAGCTTCGAGTATTTGAGATGGTTTTAAAGCTTTACTTTTTGATTTCTTTTCAAGTGTTTTCAGGGCGTTAAGCCTTTGATGATTTAACCAATGTAGTTTTCGATCTAGCAATTTTTGTAGCAGTTTTTCTTTAGAACCAAAATGATAATGCACAGACGCTAAGTTAACGTTAGCAGCGTTTGTAATTTCTCTTATGGAAGCTTTGTCATAGCCTTTTTCGGCGAATATTTTCTCCGCACAGTCCATGAGCTTTTCGCATGTTTTTTTTTCTTCTAAGTTCATATTCATTCAAACGTTTGTTTAAATGATAGAAGCTTTTAACAATAAAAGCAATTTTTTGTAGATTAATACCGGGTCTAAAAGTATATTGAAGATTATGCAGAAAGTTGACAAAAATCTCTGGGTTAAAAGTTACCCTCCTGGGGTTCCTTTAACGATAAACCCGGATACTTACCCTAATTTAATTGCTCTTATGGATGAGGCATTTAATGGTTATCCGAATGCGATCGCTTATACCTGTATGGGGCAATCTCTCACATTTTCTGAGGTTAAAGAAATTGCGGACAAAGTGGCAGAATTTTTAATAAAAGAGGGTTTAAGGAAAGGAGATAAGGTTGCAGTCATGTTACCCAATATTCTTCAAAACCCAATCGTAGTTCTTGGCATCTTAAGAGCTGGTTTGGTTGTTGTGAATGTTAATCCGCTATACAGCTCCCGGGAGTTATTGCATCAATTGCGTGACTCAGAAGCTAAGGCAATATTTATTCTTGGGAATTTTTGTCATAAGTTAGCAGAAGTTATATCGGAAACTGCACTTTCCAAAGTCATTGAAACCAACGTTGGTGATCTATTAGGTGTGAAAGGAAGATTGATCAACTTCTATTTGCGTAACGTAAAAAAGCTTATCCCGAAGGTAGAATGGAGTTTAGTTAGTAGGTTTTTATTTTCCGATTTAATCAAAACAATTAATCCTGGAAGATTGGATCTTCCCCGTTTAACATCTTCTGATGTAGCTTTTCTTCAGTACACTGGGGGTACAACAGGCACATCGAAGGCAGCAGTTTTAACTCACAGAAACATGGTTGCTAATTGTTTGCAAGCTGAGGCATGGTTTAAACCGGTTTTAAAAGAGCTTTCCGTAAGTAACACCAATAATAAAAAACTCAATGTAGGAACCATGGTGTGTGCTTTACCTCTTTATCATATTTTTGCTTTAACGGCATGCCTTTTCCTGGGGCTCCGTGTTTCTTTAAGAAATTTGTTGATTGTCAACCCGCGTGACTTCAAGGGATTCGTAAAAACATTAGAGCAAGAGGAGTTCCATATTTTTCCTGGGGTGAATACACTTTTTAACTATTTGATGAATGAAAAGAATTTTAGTAATCTAGATTTTTCAAATTTGAAAGTCACGCTCGGGGGTGGTATGGCTGTTACCAGGTCTGTGGCGGAACGATGGAAAAAGAAAACAGGTTGCAGTTTAATTGAGGGCTACGGACTGTCAGAAACGTCTCCCTGCATAAGCGTTGTCCCGGTGACTTCTGACAACTACACAGGCAATGTGGGCCTTCCTGTTCCTTCAACTATTGTAAAAATTTTGGATGAAAACTTAAAAGAAGTAGAAATTGGAAAAATTGGCGAAATTGCGGTGTCGGGTCCTCAAGTTATGAGAGAGTATTGGAAAAACCAGGAAGAAACAAGAAACGTGTTTACGAAAGATGGATTTTTTAAGACTGGAGATTTGGGAGTGATGGACCGAAACGGTTACGTAAAAATTGTGGACCGAAAAAAAGATATGATTTTGGTAAGCGGGTTTAATGTTTATCCTAATGAAATTGAAGATGTGGTTTCCAGTTTTAGCGGAATAGTAGAATGTGCGATTGTCGGTATTCCAGATCATGATACTGGAGAGTCCGTAAAACTCTTTTATGTGGTTGATGAAAGCATAAATTTTCCACTTGAGGAATTAAAATTATATTGCCGTGATAATTTAGCAGCGTACAAATGTCCGAAGCATTTTGAAGAACGTAAAACCTTGCCTAAAAGTAACGTGGGAAAAATTTTACGAAAAGAATTGCGTTAATATTTTCGGGCGATAGAGGAAAAACAATCTGAAATAAGGCTGCAGGGACAGAAAAACTGAGGTATAAGAAACGAGGATAAACCCTGGAAAAAAGATGTTACGATACTTTAGCAACATTAATCAAATCGTGGTTATGTGATCCTTTCTGGGTTTTGATTAAAAATTAGATAGCACTTTGCGAAACCAAACGATTAAAAACAGGTAATTATTAGTTGGCAAGAAAATAATAGGGCAACAGGAAGACATGTCTAAAAGATCAAAAAATTATTGGCGTGGCAAGTATTTTCAAATTCTTTCTGGGGTAACATCGGTACTGACATAACTATTAATTATTTCAGATTTTCTATATTATATAAGGCTTGTGGAATTATTTGATTTGGTAGTGTAATGAGCGATGACAAGTTTGATGTCTCCGAACCGTGGAGAAACAGTAACCAGGATTGGTGGGATTGGTATGTCGCTTTAGCATGTAATGATGAAAGCCTGGACAAAAGGTATCCCTATCAATTGCCTGATGTACTGACGAAGCAGACTGCGGAAACTAGGACTATGGAGGGGGTTCATGCTGCTTATCCCTTGACTGAGACGGATGTGCAGAAATTCCGGGTAAACGGATTTATAAAATTGAAAAATGTTTTCTCTGAGGTATTGATTGCTTTGCTTCGGTTGCACATTCAGAGAGAGTTGACTGTCCATTTTGGGGAGCTAAAAAAAAGAAACCAGAAATTTCTTAGTCTCGATCTAATTTGGGAAAAAAATAAAGTTATAAAGGAATTTGTTGTTAACAAGCGGTTGGCCGGAATAGCTGCTAAATTATTAAATGTGAATGCTGTTCGGTTATACCATGATAATATTTTGTCCAAGGAACCGGGTTGTGGTAGAACTCCGTGGCACTATGATACCCACCATTTTCCAATAGCAACAAGTAATGTTGTAACAGCATGGATTCCCGCTCAAGCAATACCAATCGAGATGGGTCCTCTTGTCTTTGCTAAGCCAATTACTGCCTACAAATTTGTAGAACATTTAAGATTTAGTAAGAAAGACACGACATATGATCGTGATGTAAAGAAAATTTTTAGAGAAAAGGAAGAAGTCGAGATTGTGTCGAAGCCCTACGAATTGGGGGAGGTTAGTTTTCACCATAATTTATCTTTTCATAGCGCCTCACCGAATCTTACTGACGAAAGTAGGCTTGTTCTGGCAAATACATATTTTGAAGATGGAGCTAGAGTAGTAGAACAACCAACCATGGTCTCGGGAGATTGGCAAAATTTCATTCCGGATACGAGCCCGGGACAAGTAATCTGTACTGAACGTAATCCCGTGTGCTGGGAGAAATGCTGAACATGACACAAACCTTTTTGAAAAGTTGTGAGCACTGGAGCGAGCATTATCTTGAAGAGATGCATAATTTTTATAAATTAGCTGGGCTAGATTATCTTGAATTAGCTAATTCTGTCAATTGGGCTGCGGTCCTTCTAAAAATCAGACAAAAGGTAAATGTGGATGCACTTGAGATTTTGGATGTGGCGTGTGGCTCTGGTATGTTTCCGACAGTTTTACAACAAGTGCTCTTAGAAAAAGATAAAAAGCTTTTTATTAACTATTCATTACTTGATCCGTCTAAGTTCGCTATCAACGAGACGAAAAAAAAATTACGTCATCCGTTCCACTTGAGCAAAGAATTTAATGTTACGCTACAAGACTTCAATTGCATCGGCGATTTATTCCATATTTCATGGGCTATTCATGCCCTTTATGCAATACCAAAGAATGAATTAAAGATTAGTTTAGAAAAGTTTTACGGGTCATTTAAGGAAAAAGGATTTATTGCACATGCGTGCAATGACTCTCATTACATAAACTTTCATAACCTTTATAACCGTGGTTTTCGTGACGGCAAGTTTCAAGCTTTTTGCTCTGCAGAAGACATTCTGGATACCCTTGATTCATTGGATTTTAAATATAAAGTTCACTTTATCGAATATGCTAATACAGCTAAAAGCGACGATCTAGTTATTGTCGAGGCCTATCTCCAACGCTGTCTTTTTGATGATACAATTAGTCTTTCTGAAATGAGAAAGAATAATTTAACCGGTAAGTATTTGGATTCATGCAATGGATCTGGGGGGTGGCGATTCCCACAAAAGGTTGCTTTAATTGAGTTGAATAAGTCTTTTGATTGATTTTAATAGTAAATAAAAGAAGGTCGTAAGTTGTGGAAACTAGCTGGTTACAAGAATTACAGAGGAACAAGAAACCAGACTGTGAAAAACTTTTAGACCATCTTCTCCAGATTCATAGAGATAATCCTGGTTTCACTGAAAAATATAGCACGAACTGTATCGATTCCAGCGGAAAGAATACTTATCAGTGGCTAGCTGAGGTAATCGAAAGAGAAGACCACAGAGAAGTTCTCGACCTAGCTTGTGGCAGTGGACCATTACTCTCGCATTGCCACGATAAATTTGGAGGAAATCTCTCGCTCACCGGGGTTGATATTAGCAAAGCTGAGCTTAACCTCGCCGAAAAGCGGTTACCGGATACTACCACCCTCATTCAAGCAAAAGCTCAAAATTTAGAATTTATTAGGGATGAGGAAATTGATGTTGTTCTGTGTCATTGGGCGCTTACCCTAATGGACCCAGTAGGACCCGTTTTAAAGGAGATTTCACGGGTTTTAAGACCCGGTGGTACTTTCGCTGCGATAGTAGACGGAGACAAGTCTTTCTCTCAAGAATATGAAGATGTCAGTGAGCTCATATACTCGTGGGTTGGAAAAGCGTATCAGAATTATGGAAAATACGAATTAGGAGATGTCAGGGTACGTCAAAAAGAAACACTGCAAGAATTAATAGGACATTATTTCAGGGAAGAGGATATCACAATTCAACAAAAACTTTTTTCCGTTTTTGGCACACCCGCAAAATTAGCGAGCAATGTCGCTAATTTTTTCTATGCTTCTTATGCACTTCCCGAAAACATGAAACCCTCTTTGTTAGATGATTTACAAGAATATTTTAAAAACAATGAAAAAGTTTTAAACCACGAGTTTCGTATGCCTATTAACAGACTAATTGTTCGGGGCTAATTTCATGTCATCAATTTACAAGTTGCGCAATTTTGAAAAAAAAAAAATTACCATAGAAGATATCAAATCCGTGCATGGGGTGGTGGTTGTGAAGGAGTCAAAAGAATGTTTCGGAGTGCCAACAAGCCTATATTTCATATCTAATGAAGAATGGGAAAACAAGTTTTCCTTAGAAATCGGATTTAATCAAGGACTAGTTTATGGCTTTATCAGGTACGATGATAATCATGAAAAAGCGAGTAACTTGATTTCGTTTCTTTCAGAAAAATTGAAATTCGATTTTTTTGAAATTAATAGCTAACTATAATTGCTCGGAATTTTAGCGCGCATAATTAATTGAAATTTTTTGTTTTTAAAATTTGAGGAGAGATTTTCTAAGCCCACTAAAGAATTTAAGAATAAAAATTTACGTCAATATCGAATTAATAAGATAGCAGGAAGCGTGTTTGAAGTTAGATTTATTGGCGAAACGTTTGTTAACGAATTCAAACTTAATATCAGCGTTGTCAAACGAGAAGCGAATTTTTCCAGTCGGAACTATTGTGCTATAAATCTAAAACAAGACAACCTTTCTGGCGCACATAATGTTTAATTTTTTACATTACCCGATCGCAAGCAAATCGCATTGTAATAGATTGTGGAGACTTTATGAAACGTGTCCCGTCATTTTTTGCCTCATTTATTATTATAAATTTTCCCATTTGACCAGTGTATGAAGTAATACTCAAGTTTGCTTTTTCTTTCTTTTCACAATCTACCTTGAATTCACTTATCCTTGAAAGCGCACCATAAATTGCTTCCTTAAAGTCAATCAACTCGGAGTAATAAACGAATCCATTCAGTTTCTCAATACTATTAACATCCACGTAAATGGATTCTCCTTTGCTTTCCTCAACTTTTTGCCAATCCGCAGAGTAGGCATCTAATGAAATATAAAGAAGACTAGCAAATACAAAATATTTCACCAGTAATTTATTCCACCGCGATACCACATTCAATTTTTTCAAGAAAGTCCCTCCGTCTCATTCACCCAATCATACACTACATTCTCCAAACGATGTCATTTGCCAATTCTGGTTTATATGAGTGCTATGTGTAATAGCCATTGGCGAGAATCAGTTAAGAATCGATAAAAATCAATCCCGCCGTTCTAAAAAATGGTCTCCTACTTAAATCGAGGCAAAAATCATTAGTGGCTCCCCGACCTGGGCTCGAACCAGGGACCTGCGGATTAACAGTCCGTCGCTCTACCAACTGAGCTATCGGGGATCCTTTTAGAGCAAAATGAGTTGCATGGGTGTTCTACAAATTTCCTTTAATTGTATACGAAATTTTAATTTAGCGAAAAAATTTGTTCTGTAATTTGATTAAACAAACTATAACGGTACTCATAAAGGTAAATACCGGATGAGTTAAACACAGCCAAATAAGTTCTATGCAAGGGAACAATAAACTCTAAAAGTTGAGTTTGCCGGACAGTTACACTTTAGGTTAACGTGTTTTACTAAAAACCATATACCCTTCTGGGCCTGACGTTAGCTTACGGCGCATATCTTTATTCGTGATCACAAGTAGATGTCCAAAACGAGTGTTTTTAATACGGTCCGCACTAGTAGTTCAACACTAGGTTTTAATCCATAATTGATGAATTCTCCTAACAATGAGTGATTTTATGAAAAACTATCAATGACAAATTCGTTAAAATAACTGCAGTGCGGTAACGAATGTCGCACGGGGTAAATTTATGACAATACTGTTACTGTAACAATTTTTAAGAGCCTTTTTTGCAAAATAATCTACAGAATCGTGGGAACATTACAAACATTTCTTTTATGGTTTGTGCAATGACGGGGTTTGCAATTGAGGATGCAATCATAAAGCAGTTAGCTATCAAACTTCCAATTTCACAAGTTCTAGTTTCAGTTGGCCTAACAGGTTCGATAATTTTTTATTGTTTGAGTATTTTACAAAAAGACTCAGTATTACAAAGACGCTTTATTGATCTGAGGTTTTTCTTACGTATGTTATGTGAATTGATTTCATCGGTGTTATTTGTGATTACGATGGTTTATGTATCACTTACGGTCTCGTCTGCCTTATTGCAACTCACACCAATTTTAATGACGTTGGGTAGTTTTCTATTATTCAAGGAGCGAATCTTACCAAAACAATGGGTTTTAGTTTTGGTTGGTTTGTTTGGTGCCTTACTAGTAATTCAACCGGGTATGGAAATATTTAATCCGGTATCATTATTCGCCGTAGTCGGAGCCTTTTTTCTCGCCTCACGGGATTTGTTGACACGATCTATGGCTAATGATTTTCCACCACTCGCTATTGCATTTTGGGGATTCATCTCTCTTGCTTTAGGAGGAATTTTTGCTATACCCTTTTTCGGACCTTTCAATACGTTTTCATCAGTTGATTTTTTACTCATCGGTGCTTCAAGTTTTTTTGGACCTATGGCTTATCTTGCACTTGTTTTTGCCACAAGAGGTGGAGACATTGGAGTGGTTGCTCCGTTTCGATACTCTAGGCTTCCTATTGCTATATTAATCGGAGTTTTAATTTTTGATGAAAATCCGGATTCCGTTACGATAGGTGGGTGTATCCTGATAGTTATTTCAGGACTGCTGATATTAGGATTATCAAGTGGTCAATTGACTAAACCAAAGAAAGGAAAACAAGCAAGGAAAGAATCCTAACGTAAACGCAAATATGTTTTAAAAGGCTAACAATTGTCCAGCGAGGGAATTGATGGTGCATATCTATCTTGATTTTTAGACGTGCGTGGGAATTATTTTTTACATTTTCTCCTAACACAATATATTATGATGTAATCTCAAGTTATTGCTCTCATAACTTTGGTAGAAACAGTATGAATATCATTCGGTACACATTGTTACTCGTGCTCTTTTCAGTACACGCACACGCGAAAAATGTTTATAGTTGCAAGGGAGAAGCTACGATGTGTGTCTTGAAAGCTGGAGAGATCTGGCGTGCAGATGTTTGTGATTCGGGTAATTATATTTTTGTTTTTAACTCTGATTATTCGGAACTTAAGTACGATAAGTTAATAGGTAACGTCAATGGAGTAGAGAAAAAAGTTACGGAATTTTTCAAGTGTAAGACCGTAGAAGATGTCAGTAAAGAAAGAAACCAACAGCTTTTGGCAGCTAGTAATGGAAGACTGACCTGCGTTGATTTTGATGGAAGTCAATTGGGAATACCTGAGGTGATAGAGGAAGTCATTCACATTTCGAGCAATAAAGATAGATTTTCCATATATCCAATGCATAGTCACTCTTTTATCATGGATGGTTCATCAGCAGATACAGCAACGTTTGGTACATGCACGAAGCTAAAGTGAAAACAGGAAAAAGGATGAGAAAATGATAGAAGAAAAGATGATTACCCAGACTTTAGAAAAGCCAACGGAAACTAAGCAAGTTTTAGGACATTTGGTTAACGGGACGATTGTTAATTATGATAACTCCTGTCTAGATGTTTTTAATCCTGCCTATGGAACAATCTCAAAGCGTGTTGAGGTCGGGGGGAGATCTGCTGTTGAAGCAGTTATTTCAGCTTCAGTTAACGCGTTACCAAGTTGGAGCCAAACCCCTCCGATTAAGCGAGCACGTGTAATGTTCAAATTTAAGGAATTGCTGGAAAAAAACACTGATAAAATTTGCCGGTTAATAGGGGAAGAGCATGGAAAAATATTGCATGATGCCAAAGGGGAGTTGCAACGGGGAATTGAAAATGTGGAATTTGCATGCGCGGCTCCTGAACTATTGAAGGGCGAACATAATAAAAACGTAGGTGCATCTATTGATTGCTGGAGTGAATTCTCTCCCGTGGGTATCGTTGCAGGTATCACCCCGTTTAACTTTCCAGCGATGATACCACTTTGGATGTATCCGTTAGCTATAGCATGTGGAAACTGTTTTGTTTTGAAACCTTCAGAAAAAGACCCAAGTTCGACAATGTTTATAGCCGAGTTACTTCACAAGGCTGGGTTGCCTGATGGTGTACTTAATGTTATCAATGGAAACGAAAAAACTGCTCAGATGCTTTTGGAGGATAAAAGAATTAGCGCCGTTAGTTTTGTCGGATCGACAAAAGTGGCGAGATCTGTTTATGCTGCTGCTGTCAAGCATGAAAAGAGGTGTCAGGCCCTTGGGGGCGCCAAAAATCATGCAGTCGTAATGCACGATTGTGATCTAGACAGCGTTGTAAACCAGCTCTTAGGAGCTGCTTTTGGCTCTAGTGGCCAAAGATGTATGGCCATATCAGTCGCGGTAATCGTTGGTAATGATTTAGCGACAAAATTTATGGAAAAAATGAAAAAGGCTACTAGTGAATTGAAGGTCGGATTGTTTAATAATCCGAATAATGACTTCGGACCGTTAGTGACAGAGACACACAAAAAAAAGATAGAGGCTCTTATAGCAAGTGCGGAGCGCGACGGTGCTAAAATCGTTCTTGACGGTAGGGGCCTAAAAGTTTCGGGTGGTCTTGAAGAGGGATCTTTTTTAGGCCCCACCTTGATTGACAATACTGAACCCTGGATGGAATCCTATAAAGAAGAAATTTTTGGCCCTGTGTTGCAGGTAGTTAGGGTGAAGAACCTATCCCAGGCGATTGATGTGATCAATGATAACGATTACGGAAATGGGGCTTGCATATTCACTGGAGATGGAAATAGCGCGCGAATTTTTTCGGAAAAAGCTGGTGCAGGGATGATCGGCATAAACGTTCCATTGCCTGTACCTGCGGCTTCGCAAAGTTTCGGTGGGTGGAAAGATTCGCTATTTGGCGATCTTCACATCTACGGCCCAGATGGCGTAAGGTTCTACACGAAGCGAAAAACTATTAGTCAAAAATGGCCAGGGTCAGACCGGAGAGAGACTAGACAGTTTTCCATGCCTTCGAATGACTAGACAACTGTATTGTTTCGTATAAATTTTCAACTTTTTTGAGGCCATTTATGTATCAGGAGATTTGTTTAACAATCGTAGCGATCAACACAACACTAATAATGCTTAAGGCAACCGGTCTTTTAGATAAATTTATAAATAACCGTTAGACGACGCCACGGGCAAATTAATAAAAGCATCTTAGCCGTGCAAGGTATGCAAATACGAGCCGTAGGCCTGTATTTTTACTTTTTCCATTGTTAGCAAAGGTTTTTAGGTTAAAATATAATGTTGTCAAGGTTTAAGTAAGCGTTTTAATTTTTTTTTGTTTGGAGCATCTTTATGATGGTTTTGTATTCGGGATCAACTTGTTTATTTAGTCATCGTTGCAGGTTTGTTTTATACGAGAAAGGTATGGATTTCGAGATACGCGATGTTGACCCTTACAGGAAACCTGATGAGATATCCGTAATGAATCCGTATGGAGACGTGCCAGTCCTTGTTGATCGTGAGCTTACGCTTTATGAATCCAACATTATCAACGAATTTATTGATGAGCGGTTCCCTCACCCACAATTAATGCCGACCGATCCGGCTCTAAGAGCGAAAGCACGGTTGCTACTTTTCAATTTTGAGAGAGAAATTTTTTCCTTCGTCGACCAGCTTGAAAGCCACGAAGCCGATGTCTTAACTCAAACAAGGTTAGCCATGAAAGAAAAGCTTACTCAGCTGACTCCTATAATATCAAAGTCTAAGTTCATGCTAGGAGATGAGTTTAGCATGATTGATGCGGCTCTAGCACCGCTGTTATGGAGGCTGGATCACTACAAAATCTCGTTGCCTGACTCGGCTGCACCACTAATGAAATATGCTGAACGTGTTTTTAGTAGGCCTGCCTTTTCTGAAGGACTCACTGCTCACGAAAAAATTATGAGGCGCTGAAGTTCGGGTTATCTTATTGTCAATTTTTGCAACGGTCGAAATCCCTCTTACGTCAATCACTTTCATTGTATTTAGGAAGCTATTTGTGATTAGCAAACAAATCACGGAAAAAAAAAGCGGCCATTGGCCGAGCAGTAAAGAAAACATTTTTCTTCCGTAGGCGAGAAAAAAAAATAAAGAGACTTTTTTATATGCGCTGACAGTTTCTCTAAATGTTCCAGTGGCGTTTTTTGTCAAAAGAAAGGCATTGTTTTCGTAGTTTTTAAGGCTCTTCATTATTACTACTCCTGAAACAACAGTTAAAACGTGGAAAAACAATGCTACAAGCAATAGTAAAAGAACAGACGCGATTACTAGGCTCAAAATGAAGCCCTCGGGAAGGATTGAATTAAAATTGAAAACGTACAAGCCAAAGAAAAAAATAAAAAGCAGGAGGATAAATGAAATAAAAATGATTATCACAATGACCGGAAATAAGAGTAATAATAAGAACCCAAATCCCAATAGTAATGCAAGGAACACATCAACCATTTATGCGCTATTTGTCTTAATATCCTCTGTTTGCACAACCTCGGATATAGCGTTGGCCACATAATCCAGATTTTTATCGTTCAACGCAGCAATACAAATTCTTCCCGAGTCTAAGATGTACACTCCAAACTTCTCGCGTAGCAAAAAAGCATGATTTTTTCTTAAACCAGAAAAACTAAACATACCATGTTGATTTCTAATGAAAGAAAATTTGTCCAAACCTTGCTCTTCAAAAGTCTTTACCAAAAGTCGTCTCACTTCAATAATTCTAGTTCTCATTGATTCAATTTCTGATTTCCAAATCGTATGAAGATTGTCGTTTGATAATATCTCTCCGACGATCTTTTGGCCGTAGGTTGGGGGTGTTGAATAGAGGCCCCTAATTACATTTTTTAAATGACTTTGGATTCTAGCTGATTCGTCAGAGGAGGAGGTGAAAACACTCAACGCGCCGACACGCTCGCCATAAAGTGAGAAATTCTTTGAAAAGGAATTTGCCACAAGAAATGGTTTATCAAATTCTAAAAAAGATTTTATAACTGAACTATCTTGACCCAAACTGTGTTTAAAGCCCTGGTAAGCTAAATCGAAAAATGGCACTAGGTCGGACCGTTGTATTATGTCGAGAATTTCTGTCCACTCCTCCTGCGAAGGATCGATACCGGTAGGATTATGGCAATTCGCATGCAAAACAACGACGGTGTGCTTCGGTAGTTTTTTTAAAAAAGTTAAAAATGAATTTAATAAAAAGCTATTTGTCTTTGGGTCATAGTACGGGTATGAATCGACCTTGAGTCCCGCGGATTCGAAGATATTACGGTGATTTTCCCAACTTGGGTTGCTTATGACAACGAAAGGTATTTTCCGTGTTCTTTGCAAAAGCTCGGCGCCTATTCTGAGAGCACCCGTCCCGCCGAGTGCCTGAGTTGTTATGATTTGTTTGTTATTGTGTTTGGCCCCAAATATCAGTTTTTTTGTGTGCTCGCAAAAAAGGTCCAATCCGCGAATGGGTAAGTAAACGCTGGGGTCCTTATGTTCATCAATAAGATGTCGAGCTGCCTTGACGCTCTCCAACACCGGCACTTTTCCATCTTTGTCAAGATAAACACCGACGCCGAGGTTAAATTTTGTTGCCCTGGAGTCTTTTTGGAATAGCTCAGTGAGCCCAATGATTGGGTCCCGAGTAAGCGTATTAATTTCCGTGTATAAGCTCATGTATTCTCAAAATTTATGCTGAGAGTCGGTTTTGAGACCTCAGAACCTTGAAACTGCATATATTGTTGCGTACAATAAATATTTTTTAACCGCGTTGCGAGCCGTTATTATACATAATTTTTCGCACACCAATAGCTTTCTAAGCGTTTTTACATTTTTCTTTCTTCAATGTTGTCGAATAAAAAAGATACTTCCGCAAGTAACGAGACTCCTTTTAACTTAGTTTCCTCGTTTGAGCCTCGTGGGGACCAACCGGGCGCCATCGCTGGCATAATAGATAATTTAGAGGCAGGGGTTACATACCAGACGCTATTAGGAGTTACAGGGTCTGGAAAGACATTTACCATGGCGAATGTGATAGCGGCTTTAGGAAAACCAGCATTGATACTGGCACCGAATAAAACTTTAGCGGCTCAATTATATTCAGAGATGCGCGATTTTTTTCCTGCTAATGCTGTTGAATATTTCGTCTCTTACTATGACTACTATCAACCGGAAGCATACGTGCCTCAGCGTGACCTTTTCATAGAAAAAGACTCAGCCATCAACGAGCATATAGAGCAAATGAGGCTGTCAGCTACAAAATCGTTGTTAACAAGAAAAGATACGATAATTGTCGCATCTGTGTCTTGCATTTATGGGATTGGCGATCCTAAAAATTACAACTCAATGATCCTAGCGTTGCGGACAAATGATAAAACGACAAGGGCTGACATAATTTCCCGATTAGTTTGTATGCAATACGTACGAAATGATTTAGAGTTTAGTAGGGGCAGGTTTAGAGTGCGCGGCGATACTATAGATATTTTTCCGGCTGAAAATTCAGAAACAGCAGTCAGGATTGAGTTGTTTGATGGGGATGTCGAAGAGATTATCTTATTTGATCCCCTGACTGGTCAAGAAAGAGGAAAAATTAGACGGATCGTAATCTATCCTTCTTCTCATTATGTTACGCCTCGGGAAACTATCCAAAATGCCATAGAGAGAATAAAAGTCGAATTAAATGAAAGAATTTCTTTCTTTCTTTCGGAGGGGAGGCACATAGAGGCTCAACGTATTGAACAACGAACAAGATTTGATCTTGAAATGCTGGAGGAGCTGGGATTTTGTAAGGGAATCGAGAATTACAGTAGACACATTTCAAATTCAAGGCCCGGAGAAGCTCCTCCAACTTTGATGGATTATCTGCCAGATGACAGTCTAGTATTTATTGATGAAAGTCATGTAACAGTGGGACAGGTTGGTGGAATGTACAAAGGGGACCGTTCCAGGAAAGAAACATTGGTAAATTATGGTTTTAGGCTTCCATCGGCGCTCGATAACAGACCGCTTCGATTTGATGAGTTCGAACCAAAGCTTAAGCAAGTCGTTTTTGTGTCCGCTACTCCGTCTAATTATGAGCTTGAAAAGTCTCAAAAAGAGATAATTGAACAGGTAGTTAGACCAACAGGTCTCTTAGATCCGAAAGTTGAAATAAAGCCAGCGAAAAATCAAGTGGATGATTTGCTCTCAGAAATTAAAGACACCGTTAAAAATGGAGGTCGTGTATTGGTTACGACTTTAACAAAAAGAATGGCAGAGGATTTGACAGACTATTTATTGGAACAGGGTAATCGAGTGAGGTATTTGCATTCAGACATAGATACAGTGGAGCGTGTTGAGATTATAAGAGATCTTCGTTTAGGTGTTTTTGATGTTTTGATCGGCATAAATCTTTTGAGAGAAGGTTTAGATATTCCTGAGGTGTCTTTAGTTGCGATCCTGGATGCGGATAAAGAAGGGTTTTTGAGATCTTACAGGAGTCTTATTCAGACGATTGGCAGAGCCGCAAGAAATATAGATGGTAAGGCCATCCTTTATGCGGATAAAATTACTGACTCCATCAAAAATTCTGTCTCTGAAACTGAAAGGAGGAGAGAGAAGCAATTAACGCACAATGTGGAAAACAACATCATTCCACGCGGGGTGAAAAAATTGGTCAAAGAGCTAATTGACGGTTTGCCGGTCGCCGAGGGGTCAACTGGAGCATCAAAAACAGTGGACACTCAGTATCTAAAACTTTCTAAAAAAGATCTTGCAAAAGAAATAAGAAGGCTTGAAAAGGAAATGCTAAAAAATGCCCGGGAGTTGGAGTTTGAAAAAGCAGCGTTGAGTCGAGATAAACTTGAGGAAGCGAAGGCAGTTTTGCTGGAACTATAAATTAATTACAAATTGTATTTAGAGAGCATCATGGGTAAGAATATTGATTTGAAAATTTTATTTGTTTGTATGAGTAACACGGGAAGGTCGCCCCTAGCTGAGGCGGTGCTGAAGAGTAAATTACAGGAGCAACAGATTTTAGAAGGCGTGTGTGTTGCATCAGCCGGTTTGTGTCTCAATGAATACGGACGGGGTATAGACGCAAGATTAAAAAGGATTGCGTTATCAAAAGGTTACTTTTTAGATACCCACCGGAGTAGAGGGATTGTATCTGACGACTTTGAGAACTATGACTACATCCTGGCAATGGATTGGGATAATCTGGCGATGCTTCAACGGGTTTGTCCAAAAAAACATGGTCACAAATTACATTTACTCATGAGGTTTGCTCAGAAATCAGTTAATGCAACGCTGGCTGATCCCGATGATCATGGATTTCGAGGTTACGATGTTATTTTGTCCGGGATTGAAGACGCTTGTAATGGTCTCGTTGAGGTAATACTAGACAAAGTTTCTAAGGTTGCCTAGCCGTCAGATGCCTGTGTCAGGTGTTGTATAAACCCTAAATAAAATAGGTTTTGGAAACTACTACCGCTTCAAGTCGCTCCTAAAACAGAGTATAATAGTCGGGTATTCAGGGGAGTTGTTAAATGAGGCTAACTACAAAAGGTAGATTTGCAGTTACAGCAATGATTGATTTAGCCCTTAGGCAAGATAAGGGTCCAGTCGCTTTGTCCAGAATCAGTGAACGGCAGAGTATTTCTCTTTCTTATTTGGAGCAATTGTTCGGAAGATTGCGCAAGCATGAGTTGGTAAGTTCCTGTAGGGGCCCTGGAGGGGGGTACAGACTTGGGAGGAAATCCGCCGACATAACTGTCGCTGACATTATATACGCGGTTGATGAGCCGTTGGACGCGACACAATGTGGTGGAAAACAAAATTGCAAGGACGATAATGTGTGTATGACACATGAACTTTGGGCCGCACTCAGCAGGCATATGGTAGATTTTTTAGATTCAGTTAACTTACACGACCTTGTTACAGAGCAAAGAGAGAAGCAAGTTGGAGCTGGGTCAACTGCCGATTTTAAAACCATGGAAGTTGTGTTTAAGGATTAAATTTAGATATGATAAATACGCCAATTTATTTTGATTATTCCTCCACCACTCCTGTAGACCCAGTAGTGCTGGAGTGTATGCTTCCCTTCTTAAGAGGCGATTTCGGCAATCCGGCGTCAAGGAGCCATTCGTATGGTTGGAAAGCTGAGGAGGCAGTTGAAAAGGCACGTGCGCAGGTTGCATCATTGGTCGGATGCGATTCTAGGGAATTAGTTTGGACTTCCGGGGCCACAGAGTCTATAAACCTTGCGCTTAAGGGCGCTGCTAGGTTCTACGCTACTAAAGGTAAGCATATTATAACGATTAAGACGGAGCACAAAGCAACCCTTGACGCCTGCAGGGAGTTGGAGAGGGAGGGGTTTGAGGTAACCTATTTGGATGTAAAGGATTCTGGATTAATTGATTTAGATTTGTTTGCGGACTCAATAAGAAAGGATACGATACTTGCATCCGTTATGTTCGTCAATAACGAGATTGGGGTAATTCAAGACATTAAAACGATCAGCGAAATATGCCAAAAAAATGGAACTCTGTTTCATGTTGATAGTGCCCAGGCAACGGGAAAGGTAGACTTTAGTCTGCAGGAGTTGGGGGTCAATATGATGTCGTTTTCTGCTCATAAAACATATGGACCAAAAGGTATTGGAGCACTTTATGTCCGACGAAAGCCCCGGGTTAGAATTGAAGCTCAGATTCACGGCGGCGGACATGAACGCGGTATGCGTTCGGGAACACTGCCTACCCATCAAATAGTCGGAATGGGAAAGGCTTTTAGTATTGCAGAAAGTTTGATGGAAGAGGAAAATAACCGTATTAAGTGCTTACGGGATGAATTATGGAGTGGCCTGAGTAAGATGGAAGCAGTCTATTTAAATGGCGATCTTAACCAGAGAGTCCCTCACAATTTGAACGTAAGTTTCAATTTTGTAGAAGGGGAAAGCTTGCTGATGGCTGTCAAGGACTTAGCAGTATCCTCGGGGTCAGCCTGCACTAGCGCAAGCCTAGAGCCCTCCTACGTTTTGAGGGCGCTGGGAAGAAGCGATGAGTTAGCTCATTCCTCGATAAGGTTTTCGGTTGGGAGATTCACAACTAGCCAAGATGTCGACTTCGCGGTTAACATAATGCAGGAACAGGTTGCTAAACTTCGGGAAATGTCACCCCTGTGGGAAATGCACCAGGACGGTATCGATTTAAATTCGATACAGTGGGCAGCTCATTAGTTACACAAACTTGATTTAGGAGAGTTATATGGCTTACAGCGAAAAGGTTATAGATCATTATGAAAATCCCCGAAACGTCGGCTCCCTCGATAAAAAGGATCCGATGGTGGGAACCGGAATGGTCGGCGCGCCAGCGTGTGGAGACGTAATGAAGCTGCAAATAAAGGTCAATGAAAAGGGGATAATTGAAGAGGCAAAATTTAAGACTTACGGTTGCGGCTCAGCCATTGCGTCCTCATCTTTAGTGACTGAATGGGTAAAAGGTAAAAGCGTTGAGGATGCTTCGAAAATAAGAAATACAGAGATTGCAAGCGAACTATCTCTACCTCCAGTTAAAATCCACTGTTCCATCCTAGCTGAGGATGCCATCAAGGCAGCGGTCGAAGATTACAAAAAGAAAAGCGATACAGCAACTGAAAATTAGGGTTTTATATGTCTATCACCTTAACAGAACGGGCTGCGGCTCACGTTAAAGGGTCTCTAGAAAAGCGTGGTAAGGGGGTCGGAATTCGGCTAGGCGTTAAAACGGCAGGCTGTTCAGGGCTTGCTTACAAAATTGAGTTTGTCGACGAAGCCGAGGGCTCCGATCATGCTTACGACAATTATGGTGTGAGAGTTTTTGTCGATGCCAAAAGCTTAGTTTACCTGAAAGGGACAACGTTAGACTTCGTTAAAGAAGGGTTAAATGAAGGTTTTAAATTCGTTAACCCGAATGTCACAGGGGAATGTGGTTGTGGCGAATCCTTCCAGGTATGAATTCAAAGCAGGAATGTCCGGTTGACTACTTCAAGCTGTTTTCATTTAAAAAAGAATTTCTGCTTGATTTGAAAGAGCTAAAATCAAGACAGAAAATGCTGTTGCAAAAAACTCACCCGGATTTGTTTGCAAAAGCGACTGATATTGAAAAAAAAGTTGCCTCGGAATTCTCAACCTTAGTCAACAAAGCCTACAGTGTCCTCAAGGATCCCATCAAACGCGGGGAACATTTGTGTAGCTTGCAAGGATTGGAATTTGATATGGAAAATTTTGAGTTCAAAAGCATTGGGTTTTTGGAACAGCAGTTTGGAATCCGAGAAGAATTGGATGAAATTAAAAATATTCGATCAAACGATAAAGCCATCCTTATCAAGAAAATTGATGATGAATTAAAAAAAAACATGGATCGAATAAATCTAGAGATCGACAAAAGTTTTAAAGAATTAGATCAAAAAGATGATGACTCGTCATATCTCTTGAAAGAGCAACTTGCTAACCTAGCTTTTATGGTAAAAGCATGCGGCGAGTTAGACGAGGTAAAAAGGTCAGAGGTCTAATGTCATTACTTCAAATTTCTGAGCCAGATAGTCACGCAGGTGCGGAAAGCAATAAAAGAAGAACGGTTATTGGAATTGATTTGGGAACAACCAACTCACTAGCGGGATATGTGGGCGAGGACGGTAAGGTAAAAATTTGTTTGAATAGAAACGGTCAAGCTCTTGTCAAATCCATCGTTACGTACGTTAATGGCCGGCACCCTACAGTCGGAGACGTTAGCGGAAGTCCTTACAAGAAAGGTACACTGTCTGTGAAATCGGTAAAAAGGTTGATCGGCAAGTCATTAGACGACCTAAGAGACAGCGGTAAACTTGACGAGGTCGAAACCAAAGAACTTTCTGGAAAAAAAATTCTCTGTGTTAAAACACCAATAGGACCGAAGACGCCAGTCGAGATTTCGGGAGAAATACTAAAATACATGAAAGTACTGGCTGAGAGTAGTTTGGGTAAGCCGATTGAAGGAGCTGTCATTACCGTACCAGCTTATTTTGATGATACGCAGAGACAAGCCACTAAAGATGCAGCCTTAATGGCTGGTTTAAATGTTCTACGCTTAATTAACGAACCGACTGCTGCGGCGCTGGCATATGGTCTTGAAAAAAAGGAGCAAGGTTTGTTTATGATCTATGACCTTGGCGGGGGAACTTTTGATGTTTCAGTCTTGCAACTGGAGAAAGGAATATTCTCAGTTGTTGCGACTGGCGGGGACACAAATCTAGGAGGTGACGATTTTGACGAACTGATAGCAGTACATTTAATGAAAGAGCTTCCCTACAGTCTCAAGGATTTGAGCCTCTATTCGAGGCAAGAGCTGCTAAACGTTAGTCGACAACTTAAGGAAAAGCTGAGTTCTTTGCGAACAGTTGAAAATTATGTATCCGCTACGCTTGAACTTGAAGGTGAAACCCATGAAGTTAGATTGAGCGATGTCGAATTGATGGGCCTGTTGGACAACATTGTGCAAAAAACTCTTAGAATCTGTGACAATGCTCTGTTAGATGCGGGATTGGAACACTCGGAGTTAAAGGAAATCGTATTGGTTGGGGGTTCAACGCGACTGAATGTGGTGAGAAAGTTCATCGCGAGTCACTATGGGAAGGATCCTATGGTTGATCTGAATCCTGATCACGTTGTTTGCATCGGAGCTAGCTTACAAGCGGATTCCTTGATTGGAAATCGGAATCGTGGAGAAAATTGGTTGCTACTTGATGTGACTCCACTTAGTTTGGGTATTGAAACTATGGGGGGGCTTGTCGAAAAGATCATTCCACGCAATACACCTATTCCGGTGGAGAAGACGAAAGAATTTACGACTTTTAGAGATGGGCAAAAAGGGATGTCGATTCATGTTGCTCAGGGGGAACGAGAGCTTGTTAGGGATTGTAGGAGTCTCGCAAAATTTGAAATTTCAGACATTCCTCCGATGGTTGCTGGGAAACCTAGGATAGCGGTGTCTTTTAAACTCGATGCGGATGGACTTCTAGCGGTGGAGGCGAAAGAAACTTCAAATGGACAACTATATTCAATCGAGATTAATCCAAGTTTTGGTTTAACTGAGGAGGACGTTGAGCGAATAATTAAAGAAGGCCTCGATCACTCTGAAGACGATGTAGAGGCAAGAATTTGCGAAGAAAAAAAAGTTGAGCTGTCCCGGAATCTTGAAGCGCTGACTGTAGCATTTTCTGCCGATGCGGGATTATTAGAATCGGCGGAGATTCAGGGAATCGTTAGAGTCATGGACAAAGCAAAAAAAATCTTAAAAGATGAAGAAAAAACTAGACAAGAAATTCAAGAAGTAGCTTCCGAACTTGACAAATTTGCCGAGCCCTTTGCACAGAAAAGGATGAATAATGCAATCGGTTCTGCTTTAACTGGTCAGCGTGTGGATGACCTTTCATAAACTCAAACACTGTAGGTAGTGGAATAATGCCAAAATTACGCGTAAGAAAGCATGAACTAATTTGCCCGCGAGAGGTCGTTCTAGATGTCAAAGAAGGAGATAATCTTTGCGAGGTCCTATTGCAAAATGAAATCAATATAGAACATGCGTGTGAGATGTCCAGGGCGTGTACCACTTGTCATGTAATTCTGCGGTCGGGATATAACAGCATAGAGGCGCCTGAGGAAGATGAGGAAGATTTATTGGATAGGGCATGGGGTTTAGAGGCCGAGTCTAGATTATCATGTCAGGTTACTGTTGGAAATGAAGATCTAGAAATTGAAATTCCGAAATATACACTCAATCACGCTAGAGAATAAAATATGAAGAATTATTTTTACATTTGCATGTTGGTATCGTTATCGTTGTTCGGCAAAATGGTGTTTTCAGAGGAGCCGTTGTACGAGGAGTTGGAGGAGATTAAAAAAGAAGTGTCGCTTGCTATAAATCAGGGAAACCTTCGAAAGGCGCTAGAATCGTATACAGTGTTAGTTGAGAAATATCCTTCTAATCTTGAGGTTGCAAACGATGTGGCCGTAATCCTAGCGGGATTAGGTAGGTTGACAGAAGCGCGGCAGGTACTTGAAATTGCCATTGAAAAACATCCAAGGGTCGGTCAAGCATTTATAAATTTGCGAGAAATCCTTGCCAGACAGGCATCTGTTGAATATAGAAAAGCGTTAGATAAAAAGCCTCTGAATGGATCGCTCGTTTTAAAATCAGAAAATGTGGACTTGACACGTAGACTTGAGATTACCCGGGTTGATGATGCCACAACTGGAGAGGCCAGCAGTATTCTAAATAAATTAGGAACGGATATACCTCTTGCAATTTTGGAAGATAGTTCAGATTCAATTAGAAAATTAGTTTTTGAATGGGCGGAGGCATGGTCGAAAAAAGAATTTGAAACTTATATTGATTTTTACAGTGTTGACTTTAAGAACAAGACAGCCAATTCTTTTGATGAATGGAGGAATTACAGGAAACCCAGAGTAAAAAGAAAAGGTAAAATTAAACTCACAATTACGAAGATTGAAGTCAATGTCGGGTCGGATAATTTAGCCGAGGTGTCCTTTGACCAGAGATATCAGTCTGGTTCAACTAGGTTGTTTACCAGAAAAAAAATGCGTATGAAAAAAGAAGAAAAAAATTGGAAGATAGTTTTTGAAGGATAGAAATTAGGCAACAATTATTATATCTAGAGGTATGTCGTGCGCCTCCTCTCTGATATCGGAACACTTTCCATGTTGAAAACATAATCCGATTGTAAGAGCGACGAGGTCCGTTAAAGTTCTGTCGTAATAACCGCCACCGTAACCTAGCCTATAATTTTTTTGATTAAATCCTAACGTTGGAACGAGTAATACTTTCGGAGTTAATACTCGGCTTTCCGGTCCAGGGGTGGCAATATTGAAGGTTCCCGTTGTCATAGTTTGATTAGGGTTCCACTCTTTAAAAACCAATGGTTGATTTTTTTTAACTATGACAGGTAGACATGCTGTGTTAGTGGTCCGAATCGACAACCAATTTATAACAACTTCGCGTGGATCAAACTCTCCCCGAACTGGCCAATAAAAACCTAAAGGACCCGCCTGCGTCGCTAAAATTTTTTTTAAATCTGAAGATATTTTTTTTTGGGCAGCGTCTCTCTCCGCAGTTGACAATTGCATACGTTCGGAGAGAAGGCGATTTCGTAGGGACGTTTTATCAATCATTTGGTATTATACGGTTATTATCATAAGAAAGTAAAAATGAGATTACGCAATTATATAGTTAATTTGTTAATTGTTGGATTTTCTTCATGGCATTTCACGGGGACGGCTGTCGAGGTAGATTCTGCCCTAAACAGAGCGTCCCAGTCCTTGCTCGTTGGCAATTTAAAATACGTTAATGAAGCGGAGTCTTTGGCTAATAGTGTTTCTGTCATTGAACCTAAGTCTAAGCTGGCTTTCTGGTTAAAGGCTCAGTCCCTTTTCATTCAGGCGGGCGTTGGCTTTGAAGTTGAGGAAAAAGATAAAAAGTTTCTACAAGAGGCGAAAGTAAGAACCTCCGCTGTTCCCGAGTCAAGAGTACCAGGAAATATTTTAGGATTAAGCACCAGGGAGAATTTTTCAGAATATTTTTTGCTCATGGAGACTGGGACCTCAAGGCTTTTTGTTTTCCAAAATGACAGTGGATTTCCTCGGCTAGTAAAAAGCTTTTACTCATCTATTGGTTTATTTGGAGACAGAAAACAAAAGGAAGGGGACAAAAAAACACCAATCGGTGTTTACCAGATTAGAAAAAAGCTTGACAGACCAAGGTCTGACGGTTTTTTGGGTGATACTGCTCTTACCTTGGATTATCCAAATGCTGATGACAAGTCAGTTGGACGAACTGGCTACGGAATTTGGATTCATGGGGTACCATCAAATGTCCATGTACGTTTGCCAAGGTCGTCAGACGGATGCCTTGCTTTGGCAAATTCTGACCTGGGAAAGCTTAAAGAATTCGTTGTTATGGGTAAGACCCAGATATTAATTGCTCCAGAAATTTGGTGGCTCACGATGGAGGAATGGTCAAAGCAAGACGAGATGGTAAGAAAATTGTTTTCAAACATATATGTCACTGCAAAAGGTGGGCTTAATGCAAAAGAGGATAAGGAACTTATAGCCTATATGCGGGTGGATCCGTCAAGACCTAGCGTTGCAGTGATTAAAAAACAATCGTCTTTGTACAGAGACTATTGGCTTGAGACTAACAATGGTTTCAAATTAAGTTTACATGAAAGGCTAAAAGACTAATGGATACAGACAAGACGAAAAATCTCAAAGGAATTCTAAGCGATCTAATGTCTAGGAGCTCAGGTTTACGGAGGTATCTTTGACTTTGATGAAAAAAAAGCGCGTTTAAAGACAATTGAGATTGAATTTGAAGACCCGGAGATATGGTCAAAACAGGATAAAGTCAAAGAATTAAATCACGAAAGGAAGAGTCTTGAAAAGATTGTATTTGCATTAGACTCCGTTCAAATGGAGTTAGAAAATACCCATGACCTTCTTGAATTAGCGACAACCGAAAACGACGATTTTGTAATTGAGGAAATCGTCGTTGAGGTTGAGCAAATAGAGAAAAAAATATCTAAAATTGAATTCAGAAGAATGTTTTGCAATGAATTCGATCCCTTAAATTGTTTTGTGGACTTTCAGGCGGGTGCTGGTGGCACGGAAGCGTGCGACTGGGCTATGATGCTCCGGAGGCAATACATGAGGTATGCTGAACGGAAAGGTTTTGCTGTTGAACTACTAGAAGAGTCCCCTGGTGATGTAGTTGGAATCAAATCATGTACCTTAAGGATTAGGGGAGACTATGCATATGGTTATTTCAGAACTGAAAGTGGAGTCCATCGATTAGTACGAAAATCTCCTTTTGATTCGGCTGGAGGAAGACACACTTCATTTGCTTCATTATATATATATCCTGAATTGGATAAATCTATTGAAGTTGAGATTGATCCATCTGATGTCCGTATTGATACATATCGAGCTTCAGGAGCGGGTGGTCAACATGTAAACAAAACTGATTCCGCTGTTCGGCTGACACATGTGCCGAGTGGAATTGTGGTTCAGTGTCAGAATGACAGATCGCAACATCGGAACCGGGAGGAGGCTTGGAAGATGCTAAGATCGAGATTATATGAGGAAGAGATTAGAAAACGTGAGGCAGAGAAGGAGGCCCAGGAGAGTAGTAAAACCGACGTTGGTTGGGGACATCAGATTCGTAGTTATGTATTAGACCAGTCTAGAATCAAGGATTTAAGAACTAATGTCGAGACGGGTAACACGCAAAAAGTCCTAGATGGAGATCTGGATCTTTTTGTCGAAGAAAGTTTAAAAAGAGGACTCTGAATGAAAAACAAAAATGAGGATGGTGTTCATAACGAATTTCGCTCTCAGGAAGAGAATAAAATTGTAACGGAACGCAAAGAGAAGTTAAAGGAAATACAAGAAGCCTATGGTATTTCATATCCAAATCAACATAAACCCACTGGAAGAGCAAAAAGAATAATTGATAAATATAGTTCCTTAGAACGAAATGAGCTGGAAACGCAAAAGGTACGTATTTCGTTAGCTGGACGGATTATTTTAAGAAGGAATCAAGGTAAAACAACTTTTTGCGTTTTAAAAGATTCTACGGAAAAAATTCAGTTATACCTGAACAAAGAAGTATTGGGCGAAGAAAAATATGCTTATCAAAAGCTAATCGATTTGGGAGATGTGGTATTTTGCTCAGGCACTATTTTTAAGACGATGCGTGGAGAGCTAACTGTAAATTGTGACGAAGTAAAAATACTCGCCAAAGCGCTGCAACCATTCCCTGAGAAGTTCCACGGACTACAAGATCCAGACCTTAGATACAGGAATAGACATATAGACCTTGCAGTAAATACCGAGGTAAAAAATATTTTCTTGAAACGGTCCTCCATTATAAATAAAATCAGGGAGTATATGAACAGTGATGGATTTCTCGAAGTTGAAACTCCAATGCTTCATCCTATCCCTGGAGGAGCCACAGCTAAACCATTTATTACAAAACATAATTCTTTGGACCAAAAAATGTATCTGAGAGTAGCACCAGAGTTATATTTGAAGAGATTAATTATTGGAGGGTTTGAAAAAGTATATGAATTGAATAGAAGTTTTAGAAATGAAGGTATAAGTGTTCGTCATAATCCTGAGTTCACAATGTTGGAATTTTATGCAGCTTACCAGGACTATAATTGGTGTATGAATTTCACGGAGAGTCTTTTAAAGGATGTTTGTAAAAATATCGTAGGGGAAAAAGAGTTGGTTTGGGATGATCATAGGGTTGATATTAGTAAGCCGTTTGAACGACTGAGCTTTGAAAATGCGATTTATAAATATTTTCCTAATTTAAAAGATGCTAATCTCAGATCAAAAAAAGAGATGACTGACATCCTTAAAAGATATGAATTAACAGAGACTATAGATCTAGATTCCTCAAGTAGTGAGATGCTGATGGTTCACCTGTTTGAGAGCCTGGTCGAGGAAAAGATTGTTCAACCGACCTTTATTATGGACCATCCTACAGAGATTTCTCCGCTGGCACGTTCCTCAGAAAAAAATCCATCAGTTTCTGAACGTTTTGAGTTGTACATAGGGGGGAAGGAAATCGCTAATGGATTTTCTGAGCTCAATGACCCTCAAGAGCAAGCAAGAAGAATGCGCGCTCAAGCCATGAAAAAAGATGCGGGAGATGATGAAGCTATGTATTTTGATGAGGAATATATTAGGGCGTTGGAATTCGCAATGCCGCCTGCTGCCGGTTGCGGTATCGGTATTGATCGGCTAACAATGTTCCTCACTAATAGTCATTCAATCCGAGAGGTTATACTTTTTCCAGCCTTAAAAAGGAAGTAGATCTTATTTAATAATCGTTTCGGTAATAATCTTCCAGCCGTCTTTCGTATTTTTCCAAATTAACTCTTTTCTCGCAGTATCTGAAAAACTCTTAGAACTATACTGCTGCGTAAATCGCACAACAATATTGTCAGATTTTGCCTCCGATTCAACATCACTTATCTCTATTTTTATAAATTGCTCTTTGCTGAAAATTCTTCGTTTGTTGTCTTCAAAGTTTTTCTTATCCGGGAATTTATCATGATAGAAGCTCATGAACCCTCTAATATTTTTTGACGACCAATAGGTTCTCCATTCATCGACATGGAGTAAAACTAAACTAATAGAATATTTGGCTAAATTTTCATCTGTCGACATATCCTGCGCAATTGTTTTTAAGGTATTTGCCTTAGTCGCTCCAATCATTTTCTCCATTCTGAAAACTTCGTATTTATTTGTATCATTTTTGATCAAAATCTGTCGTGCGGTAACCCCAGCAGTAACCAACAGCAAAGCGAATAATAGACAATATGCAATGGATTTGTTTCTAACAAGAAACTTTTTTGCGTTTGGATTACTATTTCTCCCAACCATTGGGATAGATCCCCCCTTTAGCTCAGATGGATACAGGCCTACACTATTGCATTTCGACGGTTTATCGGTTGTTTCGTTTCGACTTTTTGACGAATACCACATTGAATCTAAGCTCCTACAACTTAAAGATCAGGATTACAACTGTCCAGTCTAATATGAATCGACAAATCTCCGATTATTTTAAATATACTTTAGTATCATATAAATTATACTTAAGTATAATAAAAGTCAACCGTATTTGCTAATAAACCTTAGTTTTTTTCTGAATCTTCCATTTTGATAACTTTATATCATGAAGGATGACCATCAAGTTACTTAACCTGTACTTTTAGCATTTGATGAAACGATCAACCTTTTCGGAGGTTCTTGTTTTTTTGTAATACTGTAGTCAGTTACGAATCACTCAAAAGGAAAGAAAATAGACGAATTTGATTTAATTTGAGTATCATTTATAACTGTCTCTTTTTTATTATTCTTTAAATCATTATTAGTTTTAAAATAATGTAGGACGTAACTTTTTCGAAAGATATAAATCTCTGAATTTGCATGTTTATGAATTTCATTAAATTTTTTATAAAAGAGGACTCTGACACTTCTTATTGTCTCCAAAGTTTGAGGCTCACTCAATTCTGTTTCTTCGTGAATTGCTAGGGCGGTATAGACAGTATTAAGGAGTTTTTCGGAAAATAATGCTAACCCGTGAAGGGCAAGATCCTCAACAGAACCTAACTGTTTAATATGTGACTTACTGGAAGTGTGATTGTTCAAGCACAGTTCGTGATTTATCGAATTGATTGACCAAGCCCAAACACTATTTATTAATTCGGCATGTCCTGCTTTAAACCACTCCATTTCAATTTCTGTAAGTACCTCCAGCCAACGTTGCCCATTTTTACCGTTAGCTAATTTCGGTCTAAGGTAGATATGATTAACTTCTGGTAGGAATGTGGAAAATTCTAGGTTTTGTTGATGAAATCTTATTAAAAAAAAATCAAATTCGTCGATAAAAATTAGCTCTGCGTTATGATAGTTTACAATTTTTGATAAAATTGAACGTTGCTCTGCAGTTAGATTCTTCGCTGATTTTGTTAATAACGTACTACCGTTTACATTTACACCAATCTTACATGGCCAGAAAATTCCCCAGGACTCGGAATGCTTGATATCATATTTTAGAGCTAAAGTTACAAAAATCGCCCATGGTATGTTACCTTGACTACGGAAGTGATGATCACTGCGTAAAATTCTTTCAAGGCACCAAATGCTCTCATTCGCTGTTTCCGGAACATTTATTAGTTGCCGCCGCATTTTTTTGGAACTTAAATAAAATTTAAAAGAATATAAAATAAGGCGCAAAAACAAACGGTAAAATTTAGAAAATTTTCGAGCTTTTAAATCGACTTTGTTAGTTATATAGATAAGTATTGATTTTTTTTTCATTATTTTTTCAGGTTTTATATGTATGAGATAATTATAGGCTTGCGGTTTATACGGGCAAGCAAAAAAAATAAATTTCTTAGTTTTATATCGGTTTTGTCCACCATTGGAATAGCTTTAGGAGTTGCCACTCTAATTATAGTCTTGTCGGTCATGAATGGTTTTCAAAAGGAAGTAAGAGATAAAATGCTGAGTGTTTTATCTCACATTGAAGTTTTTTCTGAATCGGTGGAAAAAATAGAGCAAAAAAATTTTTTGGAAAGTTTGGGAAATCGCAATTCGGTAGAGGGAGTCTCAGTATTCTCAATGGCAAGTGCGGTTATGCTCGTAGGCAATAAAATGGAGGGAGTTTCGGTTAGAGGTATTATCCCGGAAACCGAAAGCAACGTAAGTGAGATAAAACAACAGACCGTAGAGGGCGATTTTGAGAGACTTAGTAATGAAAGATTCTCCATCGTAGTGGGTGTCGATTTTGCCAAAGAATTGAATGTAAGTGTCGGAGATAGCATAACAATAATGAGTACTGAAATGCCTCAATCTCTAGTTGGAGCTTTGCCACGAATGAAAAAGTTTAATGTTGTTGGAGTTTTTAAATCTGGTCACTATCAATACGATAGGAACTTAATATTAGCTAGATACGATGATGTTACAAATTTTTTTCGATTAACGTCTCTAAATGGGATTCGGATTAAACTCAAAGATATGTTTGATGCACCATCTGTGAGCGAGGAGCTCTTCATAGAATCCGGGGAAAAGTTATACATACGCAACTGGACGGAGGAAAACAAGAACTGGTTTGCTGCGGTTCAGGTGGAAAAAAAAATGATGACGCTTATACTTTTTTTAATTATCGGTGTTGCAGCCTTTAATTTAGTATCAATGCTTGTTATGACTGTTAACGAGAAAAAATATACTGTTGCTATTTTGAGAACAATGGGAGCTTCTAAAAATTCCATAGTATTTATTTTTTTTGTTTTAGCTGTTGGGTTAGGGGTCACCGGAGTAGGAACGGGAGTCATACTGGGAATAATTGGCGCTACTAACATTGGAGTCATCGTGAATAGTCTGGAAATCATACTAGGTTTTGAGGTCTTACCTAAAGGAATATATTTGATCGACACTATTCCCTCGGATCTCCAGGGGATTGATGTCATTACGGTGTCATTAACAGCTTTTTTCATGACAGTTGCTGCTGCCTTGTACCCTTGTTATCGGGCAATGAAGATAGAACCAGCGGAGGCCTTAAGGTATGATTGATGATGGTTTTAGGAGAAAAAAAAATCGAAGAAAAAAGGGTAAGTATGGTAGTGGTTGATGAGGTAGAGAAAAGGATAGAATTAGGTCGACATTCAATTTTTGCGTTGAGGAAGTGTTCACTTGTTCTAACAAGTGGTAAGTCTCTTGCAGTTTTAGGATCATCTGGTACCGGAAAGAGTACATTAATTCATCTAATAGCCGGGTTGGAAAGACCAAGTGCTGGAGTAATTACGGTTGAAAATGCATTGATTAGTGAGATGTCTGACAGTGATAGGGCGGATTTTAGAAAAAAAAACATTGGAGTGATTTATCAGTTTCATCATTTACTACCCGAGTTCAATGTTCTTGAAAACGTAATGATGCCATTGAGGATAAAACGTTTGTCTTATAATTATGCAAAAAGGAAAGCCTCAGAGATTTTAGAAAAAGTCGGACTAGGACAAAAAGGAAAAGATCAACCAGCAACACTTTCGGGGGGAGAAAGGCAGAGAGTGGCAATCGCTAGAGCGATGGTCTCAATGCCAAGCCTTATATTGGCAGATGAACCAACCGGTAATCTTGACAGGGTTAACGCCCGTAAGATTTTTAAAATGATACTATCGCTAGTGAATGATCACGGGTCGACACTTATAGTGGCTACACATGATCTAGAGCTAGCCGCATTATGCAATGATCGTCGAGTACTGGCTTAAAGCACATATGTCCGACTATTTTGATACACACTGCCACTTAGATTTTCTCTCAAATCAGGACTTAGCTGTTAAGGAAGCAAGATTATGTGGGGTAAATAGAATATTGGTACCTTCGGTCCATTCAGGAAATTTTTCTGAGGTTATCAGTTTGGCAAACAAATATGATGGAATATATTATGCGTTGGGCATTCATCCATACTTCGTTACAAAATCTCGTTTAAAAGATTTAGAAGTGTTAGAACAAACCATTGCAAAATCTTTCTTAGATGAACGATTTATAGCAATCGGTGAAATTGGATTAGATTTCCGGTTGAAGAATTTTGATAAGGAAAAAATGGAGTTGTTTTTTTATACTCAGCTACGACTTGCGGAGAAGTATAAGTTGCCTGTTATTTTACACAACACAAAAGCTCAGGATATTGTGTTGAAATATTTTCGTTCATTTAATTTGGTTGGTGGAATTGCTCATGCTTTCAATGGAAGTGAACAACAGGCGAAACAATATTTAAATTGTGGATTATTGCTAGGGTTTGGTGGGACTATAACCTTTAATCGATCAACTAATATCCGTAGTTTACTGAAATTTGTTCCAGATAATTCCTTTGTTGTCGAAACTGATTCTCCCGATATGAATCCATTTTGGTTAGAAAAGGGGATAGAAAATTCTCCAAAAAATATTCCACGGATTCTAGATTATGCTGCAGAATTACGATTACAAAATAAACAGAGGATCTCTCTTAATGTTTTGAATAATATGAAAAGGCTTTTCCCGAAAATCCTATGAGACCAACTTATAATGCAATCCGGTCTTACAAAATAGACATACGGAATAGCAGTGAAGCACATCATTTACACGTTAATGAATGGGGGGAAGCTGGAAACTCTAGAGTGATTTTGTGCTTGCACGGTTTAACGAGATGTAGTCTAGATTTTTCTGTTTTGGGAAGTTTTTTTGCAGAAAGCTATCGTGTTATCTGTCCAGACTTAGTCGGAAGGGGACAATCCTCATGGTTAGAAAATAAGTTTTTATATCAAGTGCCTTTATACATTCAAGATATTATTTTTTTATTGTCGAAACTTGATTTAAAAGATGTAAGAATAATCGGAACTTCCTTAGGTGGGATTTTAGGTATGATCCTAGCATCTCATCCAGAAAAGTATTTAAGGGACAATGTTTCCAAAGAAATAACCGAGCAGTTTGTAAGTATGAATACATGGCGACCAGATAAACTTAAAGCTCTCGTTTTAAACGATGTTGGGGCAGTGGTAAACTTCAGTGATCTCCTAAAACTTAAAGATGAAATTAATTCTGGTTGCGAGACTTATCTAACTATCATAGAGGCTGAGAAACAAATTAGACTTACCATGGAAAAATCATTGGGAGCGCACTCTGACTCGGAGTGGAAACTATTGACTTCGTTTTATACTCGTTATGATCCGAAAAAAAAATGTTTCGTACCCCACTACGACCCTGCAATCCTAAATCCGTACGACCTCCCAGCATTAGTGTACGATTTCACCAAATTTGGATTGGACACCATACCTGAACTGAATTTGTATAGTTTTTATGACTCTATCTCCGCCCCCACTCTATTGGTTAGGGGGTTAAATAGCCCGATTCTCGGCAAAAAGGTTGCTCTCGAGATGACAAAACGTGGGCCAATGCCCAGGTTAGTAGAGGTCGAGGGAGTTGGTCATGCTCCAACCTTAATGCATTTACATCAACTTCAAATCTTAGAAAAGTTTTTAAAAGCCCACGAATAACGAATCGTTAATTCATCTACTGCCACCCCACCTGGTCGGCAATTCTTTGGGCAGTGAATTGTTTAGAGCCTATCGCTTCGACATCCAACTTATCTTTTTCGAATTTACTAAGTTTGTTCAGAATTTTGTTACTCGTAGCTAATCCTTGAATCGCTGGCCACTCGTTATTGCCAGAGGCGAATAGTTTTTGAGTCTCAGGTTCCGTTAAGAATTCTAAGAACAAATTTGCATTTGTTAGATTCGGAGCGTTTTTTAATATACCAGCGCCAGTAACGTTGATATGCGTTCCGGACGTTTTCTGATTTGGAAATACGAATCCAACATTCTTCACGCTTTCAATATCTCGAGGTTTGCTCGAACGCATTAATCTAATCAAATAATAACTATTTGTGAGCGCAACTCCGCACTCGCCAGCACCCACTGCTCTAATCTGATCTGTGTCTCCTCCTTGGGGTTTTCTCGCCTGATTCATAACTAAATTTTTGGAAAGGTTTGCTGCTTTGTTCTCTCCTAAATTTAAAATTAAACTGGATAGAAGGGATAACATGTATGGATGAGTTACAGACCTACTGCAAAATTCATTTTTAAATATGGGTTTTCCTAAATCGCTGTAAGTAGAGAAATCTTCTTTCGTGAATTTGCGTTTATCGAATACGATAATTCTGGCCCTCAGTGTTAGGCCCACCCAATTACCTTTGGATCTCAGAGATTTCGGTATTCTTCGATCAATTTCGTCATTCTCATATTTTCGGAATAGTCCCCTTCGTGTGGCCCTCCACAATCTAGCTGCATCGGCTAGTATAAGCACGTCAGCGGGACTGGTGGCTCCTTCGTTCTTCAATCGTTCCAATAGTATTTGATCTTTTGCAGATATTTCCCGAACTATTACGCCGGTTTCCTTCGTAAACATTTCATAAATTTCTTTGTCTACAGCATAATGACGAGACGTATAAACGTTCACTACTTCCCGTGCGAAAGTGTTCACAGTGAAGAGCAAACAACTGAAAAAATATATTAGTGTAGTTAATCGCATTTTTTTTAATTTGAACCCACACTGTAAGCGAATTGAGAATCACTTTCAACTAAATAATTAAAATTGTATTAAACTAACTAGAGGGATACTTTGAAAGATTACTTTGAATAATAAGCCGTACTTAACATTGGACAATGCCAAAAGTATAATCGTGGCTTGCCATGAATTTGCTGACAAAAAAGACTATTCGCCGGTTGCAATCGCAGTTTGTGATGACGGGGGCCATATTATCGCTGTCGAAAGGTCCGCCGCTGTTCCGCCTATCTCGGCTAAAATTGCAGTAGGGAAGGCTAGAACCGCAGCACTGGGAAGGAGAGATTCACGTATTTATGAGGATCAAATAAATAGCGGCAGGGAGGCTTTGCTAAGTGCTCCCGATGTGGAAGCCTTAATGACGGGAGGGGTGCCAATATTTTTCGAAAATATGTGTTTAGGTGCTGTTGGGGTTTCAAATCTGAAGCCTCATGAGGACGAGGAAGTTGCAAAATCTGGATTAGCTGATTTTTTAGCGGATTACTCGGCTTAAAAAAATCAGTGATCTTTCTAAGCTACTCGTTGAGCTTCCAGTGGTAAACTTTAAGGCTTGCACAGTCTATTACCCCGGTGATGAACACATCCTGGTAGAAAATTGATTTTTTCCCCTTGTTTTTCTTTCCGACAGATCTGGGTTTGACAAACTTTAGATTCAGAGTTGAACGTTTTTGCTAATGTAGACCAATATTATTTGTTGTTCAAAAGTTCACTAACTTGTTATTTAAATCAAATAAGTGACCTTGACGGATTTTAGCAAAAACTGTCACAATTTTGGTGTTTAAACAAATTGGTCACTTTTAAATTCATACTAGTTACTGTTGGTTGGGGTCCGTGCAAGCCTGTTCCTGGCCGCGGGGGAATACTCTTTTCCGACCCTTAAAAATACCGAGAATGCAATTTTACGGTAGTTATTAGCTAATACGCCAGATAGCGTCTCCAATAATTTGACCAATATCGCATTCGGTTAACTTGTTTTGAATTAATTATGTTTTTTTGCTCATGCATTTTTATTACAATACGAGTGAAGAGGCTTCAAAGAGGAGAATTTATGCCAGAAATCGAGTCGAGATTAATTGAGAATCGCGTTTTTTTTCCCGATTCCAAATTTTCCAAAAATGCCAAGGTTTCAGACATGTCCGTGTACGAGGCCCTGTGCCAATCGGCAGATCTGAATTATGAACAATTTTGGGCAAAATTAGCTCAAGAACATCTTGTATGGAACAAGTCATTTACGTCAATCTTGAATGAACGGACCCCCCCGTTTTACAAATGGTTTGAAGATGGATTGTTAAATGCATCTTATAACTGCATAGACCGGCACGTGGAGTCAGGTAATGCTGATAAGACCGCTTTAATTTTTGAGTCTGATAATGGTGAAACAGAGAGAATCACTTATAAAACACTTTTAGCAAAAGTTTGTAAGTTATCAAATGCTTTAAAAAGACTCGGCTATAAAAAGGGAGATAGAGCGATCATCTATATGCCAATGTCGATAGAAGGAGTTGTAGCGATGCAGGCTTGTGCGAGGCTTGGCATAACACATTCGGTGGTTTTCGGGGGCTTTTCTTCAAAAAGCTTAGAAGAGCGAATCGTAGACGTTGGAGCTAGATTAATTATCACTGCAGACGAGCAAGTAAGGGGAGGTAAACGTATCCCACTAAAGAAAGCTGTCGACGAGGCTTTGCGTGGAAGAGGCTCGACAAACGTTCAGAATGTGTTGGTTTATCGTAGAACAGGGGCTAAAATTACGATGTCTGCCACTGATGTTTTTCTAGACGATGTCGTTGAGGCGGAGTCAGATTATTGCGAGCCAGTTTACGTCGAGTCAGAGCATCCGCTTTTCGTGCTGTATACGTCCGGGTCTACCGGAAGGCCGAAGGGAATTCAACACTCGACGGGCGGCTATCTCTTGCATTCGGTGGTGACTATGCTTTTTACATTTGATGTAAAGAATGAAGACATTTTTTGGTGCACTGCAGATATTGGTTGGATAACGGGTCATA
>MDTG01065387.1_pt1 | contig 67616 bp, 71 predicted proteins | sample 811421 | NCBI WGS metagenome assembly MDTG01 (sample SAMN05326645, study PRJNA326480) | marine metagenome | isolation source: seawater | place: Pacific Ocean: South East | collected 2011
ACACCTTTGCAATAATCACCAGGCAATGAATTCATAACCATAAATTACAGAAAGTAAATATTAAAATATTAAAAAAAACGATATTTAATAATACAATAAACTGCCCAAAATGCATCTTTTATAGTAATTTTTTTACCGTCAGCATAGGATCTACCTTTATAACTAACCGCGACCTCATAAAATTTAAATTTTTTTTTTGCTAACTTAACAGTAATCTCAGGTTCAATCCCAAAAGAATTTTCTTTTAAATCTATTGATTTAATAACTTCTGATTTGAAAACTTTATAACCAGTTTCCATATCTGTCATGTTTAAGTTTGTAAATAGATTACAAAAATGTGTGAGTAATTTATTTGCTATAAAATGAAAATAAAAATGCAGTCTTACATATCCAGCTCCACCCATGAAACGTGAACCATAGACGACATCAGCTCCTGCCTCACTAAAAGGTCTTAAAAGTACCGGGTAATCTTTAGGACTGTACTCCATATCTGCATCTTGAATTAATATTATATCCCCATTAGCCTCCTTAATTCCAGTTCTTATTGCTTTTCCTTTACCGTAGTTTTGATCATGATAAAAAATTTTTATATTTTCTTGATTTATTTTTTTAAGTAAATTTTTAGTTTCGTCTGTTGATCCGTCATCAACTATAATAATTTCTTTATCTTTGCTTTTAAATTGTTCAATTTCTTCAATAACTGATAAAATAGTTTTTTCTTCATTGTAACAAGGCACAATAATAGATAATTTATTCATTAAATTTTCTTATCAAAATAATATGGTAAAAACCACAACATTAATTAAAAAACTTACAATTGAAAAATGTAAACTCACGGACTCGAAGTGTTTACTTAAAATTTACAACCAGTCTGTAAGTAAAGGTTATTCAGGAACAAACAAAAAAATAAAACTTAAAACACATCAAAAGTGGTTGGAAAAAAAGATTTTATCAAGAAATGATATTATATTTGTTGGAAAATTAAATAATAAAATAATAGGTTATATAAGATTTGAAAACATCTATTTTAAAAGGTGCACTATATCAATTGCTTTAAAAAATAAATTTATCAACAAGGGATATGGTTCAAAACTACTAAATAAAAGTATTTCTAATTTAAATAAATTTAAAAATATTAAAATAATCACAAGTAAAGTTAAGAAAAAAAATATAAATTCAATAAATTTTTTCTTAAAAAATAATTTTATTGAGATATTAAATATTAAACTAAAAAATAGTATTTACAGATATTTTAAATTAAATATAAAATAAAAGATGTAAATTTTGATATATTTAGTCAATAAATATATTTTAAGATAAATAAATTTGAATATTTTAGAAAAGAATTTATGTTAATAAAATATGATTAAAAAAAATTTATATAAAAAAAATTTAGCGATTGTAAATAAAATCGAAAAAATTAGATCAAAAAATAATGTTAATTGGATGAACCTTGTTAGGTTATCTTTTAAGTACGATGCTAAAAATTCAGCAAAAATAATGTCTAATGTTCTCACTGATGATAAAAAAATATCTAAACTAGTGAGTCAACTGACAAAATTAAATAAATTTTAATGAAAAAAAAACCCTTTTTGGTTGCAGAGATTTCAGCAAACCATTGTGGAAGTTTAAATCTTGCAAAAAAATTAATTAAATCAGCTAAAGAAAATGGTGCGGATGCAGTAAAACTACAAACTTATACACCTAGCACAATGACAATAAATTCTAATAATAACAAATTTATTATTAAAGAGGGTCCTTGGAAAGGCTACAGACTTTGGGACCTTTACAAAGAAGCTCACACACCTTTAGAATGGCATGAAGAACTTTTTAGTTTTGCAAAAAAAAATAGAATAACTATTTTTAGTACACCGTTTGATGAGACAGCAGTTGATTTTTTAGAGAAAATGAATTGTCCAATATATAAAATTGCGTCCTTTGAGTTAACAGATTTACCTTTAATAAAAAAAATTTCTTCTTTGAAAAAACCAATGATTATTTCAACTGGAATGGCTAGTTTAAAAGAAATAGAGACATCATTTAATATAGCTGTAAAATATAATAAGCTTAAAAATATTACACTCCTTTACTGTGTTAGTAATTATCCATCAAAGCCTAAAGATTTTAATTTATACAATATCAATATCCTTAAAAAAAAATTTAATTGCAAAATTGGATTGTCGGACCATTCAAAGGACAATAGAATTGCTGCAGCAGCTGTAATAGCTGGAGCAGAAGTTTTTGAGAAACATATTGCTCTTGGAAAACAAACTAAAGGTCATGATATTAATTTTTCTCTTAAAGGAAGAGAATTAAAAATTTATAGAAATGAAATTGATTTAAGTTACCAGCTTTTAGGAAAAAATAGCTTCTTCAGAAACAAGTCAGAAAATAAATCTAAAATTTTTAGAAGATCTATTTATGCAAGCGAATTTATTAAAAAAGGTGAAAAATTTAATTTAAAAAATATTATCAGAAGAAGACCCAACATAGGGCTCGAACCAAAATACTTTGATTATTTAATTAATAAAAAATCCCCTAAAAATTATAAGCCAGGGGATTTTATAACGAAAAAAATATTAAAATTTATCTAGTTTTTTATCGCAAAAAATTACTAAAAATTTAAAAATACTAAATATGCTTTCAAATGTTATTCTTTTTTTTATAGTCAGTCAAATTAGTTATTGCTCAATAATAGGTTATGGAAATTTTTTTAAAAAAAAACTTTTTAACGATATTTGGTTAAATAACTTTGTAAATTTTTTTATTGGTCTTATTGTTTTAAGTATATTTGGGCAGTTATTATACTATTTCAATTTAAATTTTAAGTTATTAAATTTTCTAATACTTATTTTAGGTTTTTATTACTTCTTTAAAACCAATAATAACAAAATATTTCTTAGATTGATGACATTTAATGCGCTTTTTTTTTCAAGTCTGCTAATTTCAAAGTTACACGAGGACTGGCCTTATCATTTTAATTTTATTGAGCAAATCTCTATTCATAAACCAATAATAGGAATTGGTAATGTGGACGATATACATATTTTATCTAGTTCATTCTTTTCTTATGCTCAAAAATTTTTTTATTTACCATTTTTTGAATTTAAATTAATTTTCATACCAGTTTATTTAGTTTTCTTAAATTCTATTATATTTTTAATTCAAAAAATTTATACAAGCGGGGAAAAAAACTCACAAATTTTTTTAATTATTTTAGTTGTATTGACTATTAAATTCTCAAGAATTTCTGAATTTGGTTATGATTATTTATCAAATATAATACTTTTAAACATTTTTATTTTATACTTAACAAATATATTTAGCAAAAAAAGTAATATTTTATTTAAAAATATATATATTTTATTTTTTCTGTATGCTGTATCAATAAAAATTACTGCGTTATTTTTTGCCCCACTATTAATCTATTTTTTGATTTCAGATTATATTGAAAATAAAAGATATGATTTTAATAACACATACAGTTTGATTGCTGTTTTTTTTATATTTTCAATTATATTGGAAAGTTTTTTAAGAAGTGGATGCTTTGTATATTTTTTAGAAACATCATGCGTAGACCAGAATTTTATTAGTTGGTCAATAGATTATCAAAGGGTTTTGGATCATTCAAGACACGTGGAGCTTTGGGCAAAAGGTTTTTATATACAAGACATAGCTTTAGAGCCATTGGTATATCTTGATATTAAAAATTGGTTTAGTATCTGGATGAATAACCACTTTTTTTATAAAATATTTGAGTTTATTCTAATCCCATTTTTTTTAATAATTTTCTTTTTAATAACTGAAAAAATTTATTTTAAAAAAAAATATTTTTTTCTTTTCATTGCATCAGTCATATCATTATTATTATGGTTCTATAATCTACCTCAGCTTAGATTTGGATTAACAATCTTAATAATATTTTTTATCTCTTTATATTTAATATTTATTAAAACAAAATTAGATGAAGCAATTAATAAAAGAAAATATTTTATAATTATTTGTATTTTAATATTATTTTTTAACTTTAAAAATTTTGATAGGATTAATAATGAATTTAATAGAAATGATGTTCATAAATTCGAAAATTTTCCATTCCCTCCCGAAAAGAGAATTCTAAAGACAAAAATATCTAATAATTCAACCAAATTCTTAGCGCAAGAGGGAAAGACAATTAAGTTTTATAAGTGGTTCACCATAATTGATTAATCTAATATAAAGTTTTGTGATATAAATTTGATTAAATTTTAATTTTAATATAATCCAATCGTAAATTATGAGTAAAATTGCATTAATTACAGGTATTAGTGGTCAAGACGGTGCATATTTAGGAAAATTGCTGCTCGATAAAGGTTACACTGTAATTGGAGCAGATAGGAGATCAGCAAGGGATGACAAATGGAGATTAAGAAAGTTAGGTATAGAAAATAAGATTGTTATTGAAGACTTCGAGTTAAGTGAAATCAGCCAAATTATTAGAATTTTTAATAAATACAAAATTTCTGAGGTTTATAATCTGGCTGCACAATCTTTTGTAGGGTCATCTTTTTTAAACCCTATTTCAACATCTGATGTAACTGGTCTCGGCGTTTTAAGAATTTTAGAGGTTATCAGAAATTTAAAGTATAAACCAAAATTTTACCAAGCGTCCTCCTCCGAAATGTTTGGTGATGTAATTCAAACCCCTCAGAAAATGACTACGCCGTTTAATCCTGTAAGTCCTTATGCTATTGCAAAGCTCTTTGCTCATTATACCACCATAAACTATCGAAGAGCATATGGTTTATTTACCGTAAGTGGTATTTGTTTTAATCATGAGTCACCTTTAAGAGGCGAAGATTTTATAACAAGAAAAATAACAACTGGCCTTTCAAAGGTAAAAGCTGGATTATTAGACTGCCTTGAAGTAGGAAACATAGATGCAAAAAGAGATTGGGGCTTTGCAGGTGATTATGTACATGCAATGTGGTTGATGCTTCAGCAAAAAAAAGCAAGAGACTATATAATTGCAACTGGAAAAACATATACTGTAAGGCAATTTATTAATGAGTCCATAAAATATTTTGGATTTGATGCGTATTGGGTGGGCAAAAATGAAAATGAAAAATTAAAATTAAAAAAAAATAATAAAACAATTATTAAAATAAATAAAAAATTTTACAGACCAAACGAGGTTGATAAATTATTAGGAGATTCATCTTTAACTGAAAAATATTTGAAATGGAAACCTTCTATAAACTTCAAATCATTAGTTAAAATGATGTCATTGTCAGACTTAGAAATATATAATAAATAATTATTTTAATAATGAAATATGCTTTTTTGCTATTTGTTTTTTCTTTATTAATCACAGTTACCGTTAATTTTACAGCATTGCGTTTTAAATTTTTAATTTATAAACCTGATTTAAATCATAAAGAAATTTTCGATAATATTATTTTGAATACTGGTGGAATAATATTATTTTTATATTTGATAATAATTAATATTTATACATTTACACTGTCTGACATTTACTATCACCTATTTCTTATTTCAATTTTTTTTGTTGGGATTTTGTCAGATATAAAAAACATCAATGCAAATCTTAGACTTATTATAATCTCATTTTTGTGTTTTTTATTTATAATATTGACAGGTAATGAAATTTTAGATTTAAAATTTGATTTAATAAATTATATTTTTATAAACTATCCAATAATCGCAACTATTTTTACAAGTCTATGTTTGATTATTTTAATAAATGGCACTAACTTCGTTGATGGAGTTCATGGGCTTGTAATATTGTATGGAATAGTTATTTTGTTATTTCTAAACTATTTCTTATTTTATACTTTAAATTCAAATTATTTAATTCAAAATAGCTTAGAAATTGTTCCTGTTTTATTAATTTTGCTTATTCTAAATTTTAGAGAAAAAATTTTTTTTGGAGACTCTGGCTCATATCTACTAGGGGCTGTAATAGGTCTATACATAATAAAAACTTGTAATATGCAGGAATATTCATACCCCTATTTTTATGCAAACTTGTTAATTTATCCAGCATATGAAGTTTTTTTTTCGATATTTAGAAAAATATTAACTAAAAAGAATCCTTATCAACCAGATAAAAAACACCTTCATCATTTGATACAAAATTTTTATTTAAAAAATTATAAATTAAGTTTATCTTTCTCAAAAATTATGTCTGCAACGACTATTAATATTGTAATAATATTTTTTAATTTAATTTCTGTAAACTTTTATCAAAATAAGTTTATTTTAATCTTAAATATATTTTGTTTTGCTATTTTATATTCTGTTTCATATTTTATTTTAAATAAAAGCGATTCTAGATCTTTTCTCTAGAGTAAAAATAAAAACCAAGAGGGAAAAAATATATAATATTAAGCCAATTATTAAAAAAATTTCCAGAAGGTGAAAAGGGGAACAAATTTATGAAAATTAGAGACAAAATCATATAATTTAACATTATTTCTGGACTAATTTTCTCCATGACTATAATCTTATGAATTCTTAAGATTACATAAAAAAGATATATAATTAAAAAAGAAAATCCAAATAATCCAAGCTCAGTAAGCACTTGTGCATAGGTATTGTGAGGATGATTTGCACAACTCCACTTGTCAATAAAATATTTATCTTCTTTACAGATATTTCGGAATTGTTTTATGCCAATACCAAAAAATTTATTATCTTGAAATATTTTTATTGATGCTTTCAAATGACTTTCGTGTGTATGAGAAAATATAACAACTTTAATAGGAGATTTATCTTTATTATAATGAGATACCATGGACTTATAAGTTGACTCAAATAGCCTTTTTTTTAAGCTTGCATCACTTAAAATCAATCCAGAAATAATTATTAAAAAAGAAAATCCTAATAAATATATTTTTTTTCTTAGATACTTTATGCTTCGTAATTTAAACAAAAATGGTAAAAAAATTAACGATAAATAAAAGGCAGTTCTATCACCTGATATTGAAATTCCACAGTAAAACATGAAAATTATAATGAATAAATATAGCGTTTTTAGAAAATTAAATTTTTCAAAATTAATATAAATATATAATCCAACTATTAATGGCAAAAATCTTATGAGATAACTTCCAAGAACAAGCTCATCTCCAAAAAAACTTGAAATTCTATCTGAGTGAATCTTTTCCCAACCAAGAATATTGGTAGAAAATTTAAATTGAATTATGCTATCCAAAATTAAAATAAATAACGATATTAAAAATAATTTTAAGAATTTTTTTGGAAAATCCTCATAATTATTTAATAGATACCAGACAGTTAGTGATAATAAATAGAATCTAAAGTAAAATAATGATGATTTAATCGATAACATTATATCTTCTGTAAATAAACTTCGTAAATTAATGAAGAAGAAGAAAAATAAAAAAAAATAAGTATATTTATTTTTAAAATATGAATAGTTTTTTGATATAAAAGTTTTTTGTAAAAATATTGTAATTCCTAAAAACATCAAAATTTCTGGAATTAGTGGTCCTGAAATTAATGAAATTGGAATAAATATTATTAAATATGGAAAAATTTTATTTATAACTGAATTCATTTAATTAATTGTAAATTTTATTTAATTTTTTTTCTATTATTTCAATATTAAATTTTTTATTAAATAATTTAAAACTATTTTTTGAAAATTTTTTTAATTTACTAGAACTTTTTGTAGCTAACATTATTTTTTTTGCACATTCAAAAGATGAAAAATTTTTATATCTATAACCATTAAAATTATCAATTATCATATCATTCATTCCAGAACCTTGTACTTTAGAAATAATTAATGGTAAGCCTAAAGAAATTGCCTCAAGTATAGCGATGCCAAAGGACTCTGCTCTGCTAGTGGAACTCATTAAAAAAATTGAAGATTTTTTTAAAATTTTTATTTTTAATTTATTGTCTATTCGATCTAATAATTTAATTCTTTTTTTTAAATCAAGATTGAGTATTAAATTTAATAATTTTTTTTTATTTGGACCATTACCAATTATTGACAGACTATAGTTATGTGGTAAAAATTTCATTGATCTAATTGCAATATCATGGCCCTTATAATCAACAAGTCTGCCAACCATAACTAAATTTATTTTTTTTATCTTTGAATTATAAGTAATATTTATAAAATTACTTTTTGTTATAGGTGGAACTATAAAAGTTTTATGCTTAAACATTTTTAAATCTTTTGAATAATTTAAATAATTTTTTGATAAACAGATAATTTTTTTTGATTTTTTTAAAAGAAGGAGTTGAAAAGGTCTAAATAAAAATTTTAGGATTTTTTGATTTATAATATCGCTTCCCCAGCTAATTATAAGATTTTTTATCGGTAAAAATATTAAGAATAATTCTATTAAAGGATTTGGAGTATGAAGATGTATTACATCAAATTTTCTAAAATTTTTCATCAAAAAAATTATTATCTTTAATGAAACTGGTGTTGAAAATATAGTTAAAAAAGGTTTAAAGTAATTTACTCTATATAAATGTTTTTTAGATACAAAAGTTTTTTTTTTTGAAAAACAAACAACCTCTACATTGTTATTTTTTTTGTAAAAAAAATCACATAAATTTTTAGATAATGTTTCTATTCCACCATATTCTGGTGGAAAAAATTTTGTAATGTATAAAATGTTCATTAATAAAAACTTTTAAATATTTTTCTTACTAACAAAATAGGATGACGTAATAATTTAATTATTTGCTTTAAATTTAAATTTCTAAAGTAGGTTTTAGTTTCTAATTTGTCATTATAAAAGTATTTCATTATAATTGTCTTATCTGAAGTAAATTTATTTTTTTCATAAAATCCTAGATCCTTATTATCGTCAATATTAACTAATTTTTTTTTATAGCCATAAAATTTTAGATTTGATTTAATAAAATCTAATGTTTGTTTGTTTGTATTTTGTCTCGAAATTGAGGCCTTTAAATCTCTAATTGTCAGGAGTTTTTCTTTTAAATTTCCAACTTCACCAATTGTACTAAGTTTCCACCACAAGTCATAATCTTGAGCATATTTCAAATTTTCGTCATAAAATCCAAACATTTCTGCTTTGTCCCGCAAAAACATGACCGATGAATGAACAAAACAGTTAGAATATTCTAATTTTTTTTTAATATCATAGTTTTTATACTTAATAGACCAATTTACTTTAAGTTTATTTTTATCACTTAATATTTTGCAATTTGTACCACATAAAACTTTTTTATTACTAGTCATAAACCACTGCAATTGTTTTTCTAATCTTTTTGGTAAAGATATATCGTCCGAGTCTTGTCTGGCTATAAATTTTCCTTTTGAAATTTTTAGGGCATCATTCAATGATCTAGTTAAACCTTTGTGAGAATTTTTTATTAAAATAATTCTTTCATCATTTTTTTTTAAATTTTCACATAGAGATAGGCTATTATCTGTAGATCCATCATCTATAATTATTAATTCAAAATTTTTATGAGATTGATTTAAAATACTTCTAACACTTTCAGAAATATATTTTGATCCATTGTAAACGGATAATATTACAGATATTTTATTTTCTAGGCTCAATTTTTTCGATATTTTTTAAAACCAATAATTTTTCCTATAAATAGTGAATAATACTTAACTACCTCCTTATTTTTTAATAAGAATATGTAAAGTAAAGTTGCCACTAGTGATTTGATTAATGAATTTATGAACAAATAACAAGATATTATTTTTTTATTATAGTAATTTTTTTTTAAAATTGCACCCTGTCCTTTCCCGTAAGAAATAAATTTAGCTGAAATCGAATTCAATTTTTTAAAATTTAAAAATTCATTTGGGTGATAAATAAATACTTTAGAGGAGTAATAAACCTTTTTTTGTTTATTTAAATAATTAAAAATAAAATCAGTCTCTTCACCACTTCCATATTTTGCACCTAATCCTAAATCTTCATCAAAGAAGTTTTTTTTATTATTTTTAAGATGAATCCACATTGATGATGACAAACAGCAGCTTAAATTAAAATAATTTACATTTAGATCATGATTTTTCATATTTTTTGAGAGTGCTTTTAACGAATTAATATGATTTATTTTGCTAAATAATAAGTCAATTTTTTTTTTTCTTTAAAATGTTAATACTTTGATAAAAATAGTTTTGTTTAATTGAAACATCGTCATCTAAAAAGGAAATGAAGTTAGATGTTGATAACTTTAATCCAATATTTTTTGCGGCAGATAGATTTTGTCTTGAAGTATTTTTATAGGTAATTTTTTTGTTTTTAATAAAATTTGGATAAAGATTTTTTGAATTTGACTGGTGTATAATTATTATTTTTATTTCAAAGTTTCCTTTTTGATTAAATATTTGATAAACTAGGTTTTTTAATCCTATGAGGCTTTTATTTGTACAAATAATTACATCAATTTTGTTTTTCATTAATTAAATTATCAAATATTTTTTTTTCTAAAATTATATTTTTTTTTAAAGAAAATTTTCTTAAAATTTGTTCTCGTGCATTTTTTCCAATTTTTTTTAAATGATTATTATTTTTTTTATTTTTTATAATGGCATTGGATAATTTTTTTATGTCAGAATAAAGATAGCCAGTTTTACCGTTAACAACCAAAGAACTTAGACCTTTGGCTTTTAGGCCAAATATTGGTAACTCGGCAGACATTGCTTCCATTATAGATTTAGGTGATCCTTCAATTTTAGATGCGGTAAGATAAAACATATATTTTGATAACATCTTCGAAATTTTATCATTTTTAATCTGGCCTAAAAACTGTACACGCACTCCAAGGCTGTTCGCATATCTTTTTAATTGTATCAATTGTTTGCCGCTGCCTATTATATCTATATTTAACTTTGATGATTTACAAATATCTAAAAGTTTAAACAAATTTTTTTGATGTTCTAATCTGGATATATTTATTGCTCTATTTTTATATTTTTTGATATTAAATCTTTTAAAACGATCTACATTGATTGCATTTGGAATAATAGAAATTTTATTTTTATTAATAGTATATTTTTTATTTATAAAATTTTTAAGTTCAGAGGAGGTTGTGATTATTTTTTTACTAAATTTGTAAGATATTAAAGAATTTAAAAATAGTAATAAGTATTTAAAAAAACCAATATTCCATTTTCTATAATTTTGAGTTGGTTCCCATCCAGCTCTTACTATTAATTTTTTTTTATAAAAAAAAGCACAAGTTACTGCTAACAATCCTCCACTAATTTGATGAGTTTTAATAATCTCACATTCGTTCATTGATTTTTGAAGAATAAACGGAGCAATTAAAAAAATTAAATATTTTGTAAAGAAATTTTTTTTAATATTTCTAAATATTGGCAAAATTTTAATATTTTTAATTTTTTTTTTGAACTTTAGATCATTTTTATCACCGTAGGTTACAAAAGTTAATTTATAATTGTTTTTTTGAAGCTTATTATAATAGCCAATCTCTCTATCTAATATTTTTTTTTCATCCCAGGTTTTTAGTGAAACACCAAATGAAAAAAAAATAAATATATTTTTTTTTTTATAATTTGTATGCAATTGCATAGCCTCTATTTTGTTCTGAAAATATTTTTATGATTTTATAGATTTTTTGTTTTTCTAAATTGTCAATTAACTCACATATTCCTTTAAAGTTTTTTGGATCATAGTCGTCAAAAATAATTACGTCATTTTTGAATTGTCTTTTTTTAACCCAATCGAATTCTATTTGAACTTTTTTTTTATTATGAGATCCATCCAAAAATGCAAAGTTTACTCTTTTTAAATCCAGTTTTTTTAAATCGTTTATACTATTTCCAGTATGAAATTTAATTTTATCAACATAAATGGCCCAATTTTTTAAAAGTTCTGTCCTTGTTTTTTTTCCATCAATGTCACTTATACAATTCCAATAAATTTTTTTATTATTAGGCAATATATCTATTGTGTGTATTTTTCCATCAGAATTACTATCAACAATTGCTTTAGACATACATACAGACGAAAATCCTCTAGCTGTTCCTGTCTCTAAAATATCAATATTTTTTGGCATATTTTTATCGATATAGTTATAAAGTTCAGCATATAAAATTCTACCGTGTTGATAATTGATTTCACTTTTTTTTATTACTACTTGTGTTGTTAGAGCTAATTGATTTAACCAGTTGAGGTCGATTTTTTTTTTAAAATTATTTTCATAAGTATCAATTTCTTTGTATTTTTTTTTCAATATTTTCTGGTAAATATCTAGATATTTGTTTTTTTTTGCCCATCTCAATATCCCAAATGGATAACCTTTTCTAAAAATAAAAAAAAAAACTTTAAATAGAAATAATTGCAATTTAAACATTATATTTAACATGCCAATTCACAAATTTTTGTATTCCATTTTTAATTGATACAAATTTATTTATTCCTGTTATCAAAATCATTTATAATTTTTCTCTTCAAAATTAAAAAATTCTTTCCATATTTGAACTTGATTATTATATGAATGATTTTTCACAGTATTGTATCCATTTTCTATAATTTGTTCCAATTTCCTATCTTCATTATAAACTTTAGAAAAAATAAAATCCGCTAACATTTCTTCGTCAAAATTTTCAATTTTAAATGCATTAGTTTCATTTTTTATCATGTCAATAGCTTGTCCAACGTTAGTAGTAACTAGAGGAGTTTTGCTGGCAAATGACTCCATAATCGCTCTTGGGCCTCCCTCTTCTCTAGAACAAATCAAGTAAACGTTTAAACATTTATAAAGTTTGATTAAATCATTATAATTTAAAAAATTTAAATGCTTATACCTAACTTTTATTTTTTGTAATCCTTTTTTAACATAGCCTCTTGAGGGACCAGATAATAATACAAAAAGTTCAGGAATTTTATCTTTTAAAATTTTGACTGTTTTAAGGAAAATATCAGGACCCTTTATTAATTTTGGAATATTACCCTCACCCCATCCATCTCCATCTTTTTGAAAGGAACCTATAACAAAACTATCCAATGGTATTTCATATTTTTTTTTGAGTAAATTTTTATCAACTAGATTAAGTTTATCAAATTTACTAATATCAATTGTTATTGGAATTCTTTTAAATTTTTCATTTGGGATACCGTTATCTAAAAAAAAATTTTCAACTAAAGAGTGGGTTGTTTGAATTTTAGAAATCGAAGATAAATTTTTTTTCATAATATTTATATTTTTAATATCTAGTCCATGAAAGTATGGAAAATAAATCTGATTTTCGTAGTTATGTAGGTTTTTAATCGCATGATATTTTGACATAATAAACAAATTAATATTGCTTGATAAAAAAATATTTCTTTCATTTAAAGACACTTTATTAGAAAATTTTGAAAAAACTTGTTTATATTCTTGAGCAATTTCGTTTAGTACCCAATTTTTATTTTCACTCTTAATAACAATTATTTTTTCATAATTATTTTTTTTAATGTTTATATTTATTAATTTATAAAAACTTTTTTTTAAAAAAAAACCTAAACTCATTTTTTATTTTGAATAAATTCATTTACTTTTTCAAACATATAATCTAATTGAGGTTTTTTTAATGCTGGATAAAGACCCATCCAAAATGTTCTATTCATCACGTGATTTGTGTTTATCAGTTTATTATGAATTTTATATTTAACATTATTTAATAACGGTTGTTTAGTAATATTTCCTGCGAATAATAATCTTGTGTCAATTTTTTTTTTATCCAAAAACCTTATCAGTTCGTTTCTTTCAAAAAATAAATTCTCTCTAAGTGTAAGAGCAAAACCAAACCAAGATGTATCTGACTCCTTTAAGCTTTCTGGTAATATAAAATACTCCTCTAATTTTTTAAATTTATTATATAGATATGAGAAGTTTTTTTTTCTTATTTTTATAAAGTTATTTAATTTTTCCAATTGAGCTAGCCCGCACGCGGCCTGCATATCAGTTATTTTCAAGTTATAACCTAGATGGGTATATACATATTTATGATCATACCCCTCGGGTAGATTATCAAACTTCCAGCCAAACCTTTTGGTGCAAGTATTAGAATGTCCTGTTTTACAATAACAGTCCCTACCCCAATCTCTGAAGGACTCAGCAATTATTTTTAATCTTAAATTGTTTGTATAAACTGCCCCACCTTCACCCATGGTAATGTGATGAGCTGGATAAAAGCTTAAAGTCGCCAAATCGCCAAAAGTACCTACGTGCTTACCATCATACTTAGACCCAAGTGCATCACAAGTATCCTCTATAAGCCATAAATCATACTTATCACATATATCTCTTATAACTTTTAGATTGAAAGGATTGCCTAAAGTGTGTGCTAACATAATCGCTTTAGTTTTACTTGTTATTGCTGATTCAATTTGATTTTCATCTATATTGTATGTCTTTAAATTAACGTCAATAAAGACAGGAATGGCACCAAATTGAACAATAGGATTTATTGTAGTTGGGAATCCAGCAGCTACTGAAATAACCTCATCACCTTTCTTGATTGCACGATCTTTTAATTTATAAGAAGTTAGGGTATTAAAAGAAATTAAATTTGCTGAAGATCCTGAATTTACAGTAATTAAATTTTTAATACCGATGAATTTCTTTAATTTATATTCAAATTTACCATTAAATTTTCCAGTTGTTAACCACCCATCAATAGCTGATTGAGTTATATACTGAATTTCTTTATGATTAATCACTTTTCCTGTTACATTAATTTTGGTAACTCCTGGAATAAACTTATTATTTTTTTTTTCATAATTATACAATTCTAGTATTTTTGTATTAATTTCTTTTTTAAAATTCATAATTTTTAGATTCTATTAATTTAGATATAATAAAATTCCATCTGCTTAAATAAGTATGTTTTTTAGTAAATAGGTTTTTAATTTTTAATTTTTTATACTCTATTTCATTTTTGTCGACAGTTTTTATTATATGCTCAATTTCATCTGCTAAAATTGATAATTTATTTATATTAGAAGTATAAAAATTGCAATTTGACTCATCTAAACCTATATTTTTATTCATTTGACAATCATATGAAATTATATTGGACCCATGAAAACCAGATCTAAATATGTTCCAACCTAAAGCAAATTGAGGATCGAACCTTTCTTCAAGTTCAGGTATGATTGTGTCTAACCAAGGTAAATCTAAAACAAAATTTGAGTTTTCATACATTTCTCTAGTGGCCCAATAATTATGATTTGAATAAAACAAATTTTTTTGAAACTTTTTATCTACTTTAAAATTTGATTTTTCCCACAATTTTTTAGGTGCACATATTAAAACTTTAATATTTTTTTTTATTAAAATATTAATTAATTCTTGTCTGTAATTATCTTTTCTATTAAATCTTGGTGATCCGGAAAATAAGATGTCGGCTTTTTTAACCTGACTAATTAAATTATTTTTATATAAAGAAATATATGTTTTTTTAAAAAAATTATATTCAAAGTCATCATGGATGGCTGTTGGTAAATAAAAATAATTTTTTTTTTTTACTTAAAATATTTAAATAGCAGGAGTCAAATATAAAATCGACCTCATCATAGAATTTCATAAATTCATATTTAATAGACGATGAATAACATTTTGCCCATATTGCAAATTTTGAGCTGGAAAAGAATTTTTTAATTTCGATGGATATAGGATCAAAACCTAAAAAAATAATATAATTTGGATTCCAATTTAGATATTTTTTATAACTAGATGCTTTATCAAATTTAAGAAAAATTGAAGCATATTTATCCTCTAATTTTTTTAGTACTTTTTTTGTAAATTTAAAATCATGCTCGTCAGCTTCAGACTGATTACATCTTGATCTTCTTGCTAAAATTAATATTTTCAATTTAAAAATTTTTATTATACCAATTTATCCAATCTATAGGCGAAAATTTTTCAGAATTGAAATTTATCTTTTTTGATTTTTCTATGCCCCTTCCTAAATGCAGAAAAACAACATTTAGCTGGTTATTTACACAAACGTCAACCCCATTACCAAGAGATAAATATTTATTTTCAATTTTTTCATGTTTTAACAATTTTTGAGTTCTTAAATTTCTATAACCTAAAATTTTGTAACCTTTATTTGTGGCAATCGCAATTGCCTTTTCTCCAATATCATAATTAGGTAAGTCAGGGTAAAGATTTAATCTTAATTTTTTAAATAGTTTTAAATTCCACATACATGCAAGCGAATGGATTATCCTGTAATTTTTACCCAAATTTTCTTGGAGTCTATAACCTCCTGCAATTAAATTTTCATTATTTGACATTTTCTCTCTTAGTTCAGATAGCGAATTATAATTAGTAAAAATTATGTCAGATTGAAGTGTCATAAAAAAATTTGGAGTGTAATTAATTTTATTAAAAAAACTTAATACAAACTCTAAACTCCACGCATTTGCGTAGCTTCCTGTTCTAGGCGCTTTTTGAAAACAAATAGTCTTGATTAACCTTTTTAAGATATGTGTTTGTTCCCATGTAGTAGGCGTATAATCTACATATAAAAAATTAAATTTCTTAAATTCATCTTTTTTTACCAAATGGTCATTCTTTGGAGAACCCACATCAACTACCCACACTGAAATATTTTTTAAATTAATTTTTTCAAGTGAACTTAACGCAATTCTCAGAATATCGGATGAGGTCCTATTTGGCTGGTATGAAGATAACACAACTGCTACATCGCTATTTTGATAGTTATTTGACGATGAGAATTCAAAATTGAGTTTGTCAAGGTTCATTTAATTTTAATTCTTATATTTTCGTTTTTTGGTAATAAGAATTTTAGTAAATTTTTTCTTTTTTTAGTCTTCAAGATTTTAGTTTTAGAATTTAATCTTTTTTTCTCACTAACAACAAAATTATGTAGTGACATCTCTTTATCTGTTACATTTATAATCTCAAAAGTTTTTCTCTTGAATTTTTTAATATCAATTAAATAATTGAATTTTTTTGTTAGCTTTTTAATATTTAGGAAGTTTGTTTTATACTCGGGATTACCTAAAACAATTTTTTTAACTTTTGTTGACTGTATCTGTGGCCATAATCTACTTTTTAATTCTCCTACACCATAAACATGAGGCAACCTTAAATACTTAATCGAAATATCTTTTCCTAAAGACCAAGAAAATAAAGTTTGAAAAAAAAAAGATTTTGATAATGCATAAGTTGATAATGGCAAACAAAAATTATTTGGTGAAACTTTTTTTTTTTTAAAATTTGTCCTGCATAGCCGTATTCGTGATAAGAACCAACAATAACAAATTTTTTTACTCCTGATTTAAATGCATCATTTATAAGCTTAGTTGAGATTAAACAATTCCATTTAATACAGTTGACCAAATTGTCATATGGTTTATTTGCACTATGTGCAGCCAAATGTAATATACAATCGCTATATCTAAAATATTTTTTTAGATTTGAACTAAGATTGCCTTTTATCCAAATTATTTTTTTTAAATTACTCACTTTTTTTCTTCTAGTTAGACAATATATTTTTTTAAATTTTTTTATAAAATTTTTGTTATTTAAAAGATTACTACCTACAAATCCTGTCGCACCTGTGATAAATAAATTCATAATTATGACTTTTTTTTTGGTTTAAGATCTTTTTTTGAAATATATTTTGGTTTAATTGGAAATTTGATTTTTAATCTTTTATCAAAAAATGGAAAAGTTCTCTCATTTTTTTTACTATAATAATTTGTTACAGAATAAGAAAGTATAGTGTTATTTTGTAAGGTTATGTAACCATGGGCACAGCCACGCGGTACATAAACACTCAAGAAGTTTTTATCAGATAATTTAATTTTTAACAACTTCATGTAGGTCTTAGATTTTTTTCTCAAATCTAAAATGTAGTCGATAACAGAACCATGAACACATCTTACGAGTTTATCTTCTTCAAACGGTCTCGTTTGATAATGAAGCCCCCTCAAAGTGTTTTTGTATTTATTCAAACTTAGATTATTTTGTACCCATCTGTCATTTATCTTAAACTTCTTAAACTCTTTTTTACAGTAGGTTCTTGTAAAAAAACCTCTGGTATCTTTATTTGGTTTAAAAAATATTTTGTAACAACCTGGTATACTTAATTTTGAAATTTTCATATTTTTAAACAGTCTTTTATTTCTTGTATTGATAATTCATAAATATGTTTTTTATTAAAATAAAAATTTTTATACCAGTTACACGTTTTTTGGATAGTTTCTTTTAAAGAATATGAGGAAGACCAATTCAATTCTGATTTAGCTTTTGCCGAATTTAAGAATAAATACTCTGTTTCTTTAAATTTTTTTTTATTTGATTTAAATATTACTTTTGTATCCCAATGTTTGCTGAATTCTTTAACAACTTTATAAACTGTTTTGCACTCAGAAACTCTTGGTCCAAAATTATAAGCACCACCATATTTGCTTGTTTTTGATTGGTAATTCTTTTTTGCAAGTATCAAGTAACCTTCAAGTACCTTCAGTACATATTGCCATGGTCTGATAAATTTTGGTCTTCTTATATATGTATTTTTTTTTTTAAAATTATTTCTGACAATATCTGGTATCAATCTATTCTTAGACCAATCTCCACCCCCTATAACATTTCCAGCTCGAGCTACTGAAATTTTAATTTTTTTATTTTTTTTGATTTTTATCCAAGCATTAGTAATATTTTCAACTGCAACTTTACTTAAGCTGTAAGGGTCGGCTCCTTCTAATTCTGCATGTTCACTATATTTTTTTTTTCCTAAATCTTTGTAAACCTTATCTGTTGTTATAATAACTAATGAACATTTCTTTTTTAATTTTTCTGAAATTTTTAACAAGTTTAAGGTACCTTCGGCATTGACCTCCCAAGTATAAAGAGGTTTCAGATAACCTTCACTCACAATAGGCTGGGCAGCTAGATGAAAAATAATATCTGGTTCTGTTTTAATTACAAATTTTTGCAATTGATCATAATCCCTTATATCTGAAAATTTATTTTTTCTTAATTTATTATTAAGATTTAGTACATTATATAAAGATAATCTTTTTGGTTTAAGTGCATAACCATAAACATTGCTTTGCAAATATAATAAGATAAGAGTTAACCAGGATCCCTTGAACCCCGTATGACCTGTAATCAAAATATTTTTATTTTTGAAAAAATTTTTCATAAATAACTTAACAAATTATTTCCAGGGAGGGTTTTTTTTCCATAATTTCTCTAAATAATTTTTATCTTTCATAGTATCCATACATTGCCAAAATTTTTCATGTTTAAATGCTCCTAATAATCCTTTTTGAGATATTTTAGTTAATGGCTCTGCCTCTAATGATGTTTTGTCGTTTTTTATATAGTTTAAAAATTCAGGCTCAAAAACAAAGAAGCCTCCATTGATCCAATTATTTTTAGATTGTATTTTTTCACTAAATTCAATTACTTTGTTCGATTTAATTATTACTTCTCCAAATCTTGCTGGTGGTCTTACTGCAGTAACAGTTGCAATCTTTTTTGACTTGATATGTTGCTTTAAAAGTTTATTTATGTCTACATTTGACAATCCATCTCCATAAGTAAGCATAAATCTTTGATTTCTGAGATATTTTTTTAATCTTTTAATGCGTCCACCAGTCATAGTGTTTAATCCTGTGTGAACAAATTTTACTTTAAAATCAAATTTTTTAAATTTCTTTTTGATAAAATTACCTTTGTATCCAAGTGCAACTATGAAGTCATCGAATCCAAATTTTTTATAATAATTCATTATATGAAATAAAATTGGTTTGTTCCCAATTTGTACCATTGGTTTGGGTCCATTAGCTTCAGCGATTCTCGTTCCAAATCCACCGGCAAGAATAACAATTTTCACAATATATTTTTTAATTTTAGTTTAATAGAAAGTTGTAAGATTATAGCACGTATCAATGTATGTAAATTTATTTTCTTTGTATTTAATTCATTTTCATTAGACTTTTTTAAAACAAATTTAAAATAATCGATATATTTTTTTAAAATATCTTCCTCTTTTTTGTTAAAATTCTTGAGGAATGAAGTGTATCTTTTGAAAACAATTAAAACTTTTGGAATTAAATTTTTCTGATTTTGAAAATAAACCCCTCTATTTTTTAAAATTTCTGTATGACCACCACTATTTAAGACAACGGACGGCAATTTCAATTCTAAAGCTTCAAGTAAAGAATTTGAACATGGATCGTTTTTTGATGCTGTTATGTAAATTTGGTGTTTTAACATTAAGTTAGATAATTTTTTTGGATCCTTGGGGCTATATACTTTTATATTTTTAAAATTTATTGGTGAATTTCCTACAAATGAAATCTTATATTTCTTAAAATTTATAGTTTTATCTAAGTAAGAATAAAATTTAAAACCCTTATTAAAATTTTTAGACCAGCTACTTAAAAAAATACTATTTTTAATTTTTTTTACTTTTTTAAATTTATAGAATCTTTTATCTGCACAATTATGAATAATTTTATAATTATTTGTTGGTTTGAAATTTCGATTTTTAAAAGACCAATTAGACTGAAAGATGGTTGCATCAGCTACATAAAAATTCAAAAATTCTACAAGTTGATCTCTGTAATCATTTTTTCCAACATACTTGCTTATTGGACCATCTATGCGGTGAATAAATATTTTTTTAGGAAAAAAGAATTTATAAAAAAAAATATTTAAAAAATTGTGGTGACTATTTATTAACACAAGATTTGAATTTGTTAAGGAAGTGGTAATTAAATTTTTTTTATTCATTTTAAATTTTAAATAATTTAAAAAATTAAAACCCCCACCTCTTAGGCCATTTCTAGTATTTAATCCAAAGAATATCTTAATCTTATTTTTTTTTAACAATTACAAACCATCCTGATGTAATAAACCTATCTAAATATTTACTTTTGATATCTATAAACTTTATTAAAGGTGAAAATAATTTAAAAAAAATCTTATTTATTAAGTGTAAAGGACTTAATTTTGATTTTGAAATTACACTAAACATCCAAAAATCATGTAGAACACAAAACATTCCACCCATTGGTAATATTTCTATCACTTCAAATCCATTAGCATTTAGAACTGAAATCAATTTTGTGTCTGTCCATCTTTGCATGTCTTTTGGATCATCATGTTTTCTATACATAAAAGGCATTGTAATAAAACCTTTGCCTTCGTCCTCTAAAATTTGATAAGAAGATTGTATTGCTTTAGTTGGGTCATCTAAATGTTCTAATACCTCAGCTAAAAAAAAATAATTAAATTTTTTATCAATGCTATTATGAAAATTATTAGCATCTAATTTAAAATCAGGTTTCGTATTTTCGTCATTATTTAAATAAAACATGTTGAGATTTTGATTTGGTCTAAAGTTACCTTTTTTGCTTTCTTTTTTGCCACCTATATCTAGCACATCACCGGTAAGCATATATGTCTTTTGCTCAAAAAATTTATCTAGATAATATCTTCTTTGGCTAATCATTTACTAAGTTTTAATATTAAATCAGAATAATTTGATCCATATTTGTTATAATAAATTATTTCTCCACCAAATAATTCATACACATCTTTGTATTTCAATCCACCCACAGGATCAGTCTCTGTTGGATCTTTATTAAATGAAAAGGAAAAAATTATTATACCATTATTTTTTAAAATTCTTTTCCATTCTAAGGAAGTTTTTTTTGGATCCATAGATTGATCAAATGAGTTAGAGTAAATTAAATCATATTTATTTTCCCAATCCTCAGGTAGTTCGTCAAAGCTTGCAATCAAAGTATCTTTTCTTTCACCAATTGGATTGATTTCAACTCCGTTAACATTAATTTGGTTTGTTGATAGACTTAAGCTACTTCTTTTATAATCAAGTAAAAAATTTAGTATATTAGACCATCCATTTTTTCTAATTTCAGTTAATTTGACTAGTTTAGATATAAAATAATTATTAAATATAATTCTAAAAAGATCCACCTCTCTTCCATTACGAGATCCCAAGCAACAAATATTTTTAGTATTTAACAATTTTTCATTTTTTAAAATATTATACCAATTTAAGACGTGATTATAACTTACTTTACAATATTCAAATTTATCATTTGATCGATCAATTTGATTTTGAATATATTCTTTCCGAGAAAAAACTTTTTTAAATATCTCCATTTTTATATTTAAGTATGTTCTTGTTCAAATAATTGTCATTAAATTTAATCTTTTTAAAAGAATTTAATTTTTTTATATATCTTACATCAATCTTAAAATTATCAAATTTTTTATTTTCAATAACCGTAATAGCTTTTTTTTTAAAAGTTTTTTCCAAAATCTTTACTATTTTATTTACATTTGTCATTTTATTACTTGCTATATTGATAATTTTTTTATTAACATTTGTTTTTATTAGTTCTGTTAAAATATTAACAATATCATTTATATCAATAAAATTTCTTTTCGCATTTTTAAATAAAGTGAATTTTTTTCCATTAATTATTTTATAGTAAAAAAAATTTACAATAGTGTTTTTATTTTTATTTTTTCCAATTATTTCGGGCAATCTTATAATTAAATAATTTTTAAAATTTACTTTTATAAATCTTTCATTTTTTAATTTTTTTTTTAGGTATATTGAATTTTTTCTTGAAGAATCCATCACAGAACAACTGCTAATATATATAATTTTAAAATTTTTTGATGATTCTAGTAATTTTTTTAATCTTAAAAAATCTTTATCAAAAAGTTTTAAATCTTTATTATTAGAGTTTGAAACACCTGCAGCATAAAGAATACATTTTTTTTTTTTAAAAAAATTATTCTTTTTTTTAAATGATTTTGCGATGAAACCCGAACCTATAATATTGCTTAAATTCATTCATTTCTTTTGTTTGCTAATTAAAATTAAATCTGAAAAAAAATCTTTTTTAATATTAATTTTTTTTTTTAACTTATAATTTTTCACAAGATAATAAATTTTATAATTAAATTTTTTTGCGAATTCTCTAAAATAGCTTATTTCCTCATTACCTAAAATTTTGGTTAATTCGTTAAATTCTAATTGAATTATCGGACTAAATTTTTTTATAGTTTTCTTTGCTCCTTTCAGGACCAAAGCTTCAGCACCTTCTACATCAATTTTTATAAAGTCAATTTTATCTAATTTTTTTTTTTTATTGAAATCATCTAAAGTAAACGCTTTTATATTAATATTTTTTTTTTTAGCAAAAATACTAAAAAGACCATCGTTTAAATCTTTTTTATATCTCGAATGTATTTTAGAATCTGGAATGCCAATTTTAAGAATTTTTTTTTTATCTAAAAATCCGAAATTATTTGCTGATATATTTTTTATTTTATTTCTCTTGATATTTGAAAGTAGTACTTTATAATTCTTCTGCACTGGCTCGAATGAATATATTGTTGAATTGAAAAATAATTTAGAATAACATATTGAATACATTCCTATATTTGCACCAACATCTAAAATTACTGGGTTTTTTAAATTTAACACTTGCATCCATGAAAAAATATTATTTAAGTTTTTTTTATATCTATCTAATATTTTATTGTCCCTAAAGGATACTTTTTTATTGTTAATTAATTTTAAACTCACGAACTAAGAATTTCATCCCAGGTTATTGGGCTGTCTGCATCAATATTTTTTGTTACTTTTTTACCCAGTACAAGATCTAGATACTTTGGCATAAGTCCATGGCCTGGGCCTTTGATGGTAACATTTTGAAGAGTAATAGTTTCTCCTTTTTTAATGTTTGTTCTTGTAAAGATACTTTTTCTTTGCGAATTTATTGCTAAACTTTCGATCATTGTAGCTTTTTTTATCCCTGATCCCATGGCTGTAAATATTGTATCTCTAGTTTTGACTAAATCATTTAACTCCTCTACATCAGCAGACAGAGCATGATCACTGCCCTCTAAATTTTTATTTAAAGTGAAATGTTTTTCAATAACGTCTGCACCCATTGCCAATGCTGCATTAGATACGGTGTTATTTATAGTGTGGTCTGAATATCCAGTTGGAACCTTAAAAGCATTTTTCATTGTTGTAATTGCTTTAAGATTTACATCTTTTGTGTCCGTAGGATATACAGAAACACAATGTAAAAGAACTACATTTTTATTGTCTTGACTGGCTATAACATCTAGAGCTTCCTCGATTTCGCTCATACCACACATTCCAGTTGATAGAATTATTGGTTTTCTTTTTGAAGCAACAAACTTAATTAGTGGTAAATTGACTGCATCAAAAGACGCAATTTTAAAAGCATCTGGATTGTATTTCATTAACATTTCACATGACGCTTCATCAAATGCTGTAGATATCAAGGAAAGATTATTTTCTTTTGACCAATGAAATACCTTATTATGCTGCTCCTCACTTAATCTTAAACGTTCAAACATTTCACTCATGTTTTCTTCCATTTCTAATGTTTTATCTGCATATTTTGCTGATTTAGCAACTTTAGAAACTCTGCTATCTTGAGTATAAGATTGAATTTTTGCGTAGTCGCAACCACTTTTTTTGACCTCTCTCAAGAGTTCCATTAAAATTTTATCACTACCTTGATGATTAATCCCTATTTCGGCTATTAACAACGATGGATAATTTTCGCCTATAGTTTTATCGCCTATTTTTACTTTTTCGTTAAACTTAAATGGTCTAGACATTTTTATATTTTTATTAATTTTATAATGACTTGAGCTAAATAGTTCTACTGTATCTTTAGCTTTTGCAAACATAACTTGCATATCACCATACGAAAACTCTGCAGCACCACCAACAGAATAAATATTTTGCATCTGATGAATAGCAGAATTAGTTTTAGCCAATTCTTGTTCAAAACCTTTTGTCATAATTGGATTAATACAAGGAAATACTCTTGTAAAACCCTTTATAAAATATTTCATATCAGAAAAACCCATATCGCAAAATTGTTTAAAAACCTCTTTTGCTAAATCTTCAGGTTTTTTTTTTATTAAATCTGGTTTAGTTCTGTAGGATATTTCAAAAACAAGTATCGATTTATTATCAGGGAAATTATAATCAGAATATTTTTTTTGCTCCGAAACTCTATGAAAATAATTTTCATCATGTGCAAAATAAATTGAATGAATATTTTTATCAAAAACTTCTTTTTGATTAACAACTACATAAGCTAGTATATACGAATTAAATTGAAGAGAACTTTTATAACCTAAAAACTCGGCTGTTTTTGTTACTGGCATAGTGGATATTATTATTTCGTCCTTAATTTCGATTTCCTTGTTATTATTAAAAACTATAGAGCTAATTTTATTGTCTTTATACTTAAATGCTGAAACTTGATGATTTAAATAAATTCTATTATTTTCCTCAATTTTTTTTGCCATTCTACTCATTATAGCACCAGATCCCTTTTTACCAGCTGCTGAGAATTGGTTATGCCAAAATGAAGAATGTTTTTTTCTTATTTCAATTCTTTTAGGCGCCCATTTTGCAGACATTTCATGAGTTGGAATACCCCATAATTTTTTAGGATATGTCTCAAAAAATAAATATTGTAAAGTTGGTCCAACTATTGCTGTTACTACTTCTTTGAAATTTTGAGCCCGCATAACATTTTCAGGATTAATTTCTCGCAATTCTTTTTTTACCTTTTTTTTTATTTCGTCTGGAAATTTCTCTATAGACTCTTCTGACAAAGGATAATCATAAAGGACACCATCTTTATGATTTTTTGCAAAAAACTCTTTTTGAACTAAAAGATCATTAAAATTATCAAGCCAAAATTTTTTCATTTCTGGATCATGTGTATGGTAAATATGAGGTCCATAGTCATAAATCATGCCATCAATTTCTTCGCTTCCGCCTAATCCACCAACAACATTTCTTCCTTCATAAACGTCAACATCAATATTATTTTTAGACAACCCAAACGCTGTGGCCAAACCACAAGGTCCAGCACCTAGAACTATAAATTTTTTCATAAACCTCTATTGAATTTTTTATATAATAATTTAGCTATCTCAAAATCTTCTTTAGTGTCAATATCAAATGTTTCAATAGACTTTGGCATAGTTATATAATTTACTTTATTCCAATTCCAATACCATCCATTTTTTTTAAAATATTCTTTTTTAAAAAAATAGAAACAATGAGCAAATTCTTTGGCTTTCTCAACATACTTAGTATTTATAGTCTTAATCTTAGAATTAAAGTTGTATGGTTTATTTAAATTGCTCATAAAATAATTGTTTACCTCATATACACCAAAAGAGGGTTTTTTAATCTTTTTACACTCTTTTAAAAAAGATAGAATTGTCTCAACTTTAAGCAATGGCATGCAAGCATTAACTTGTAACAAATAATCAAATTTTTGATTATTTAAAAAATTGTATATTTCTGAGGCTTTTTCACTGTTAGACGATTTTTTTGTTCTTTGTACAAAAGGAATACCGTACTTCTCACATTTTTTTTTAAAAATTTTATCGTATCCCCCAAAAAAAACATTAACACCTTTTTTTTGCAATTTTTTCATTTTTTTTAAAAATATGTCTGTAAGAGAAGTGCCACAAAAATTTTTTGTCATTTTTTTTGGACATCTTTCACTTGTTAACCTAGCACATGACCAAACAGCAATAGAATAATTTTTTTTCACAAATTTTTTTCCCATTCAATTGTTGATTTAATCATTTTTAAAATTTAGTTAAATTTTGGTTTCCACTTTAATGTTTTTTTAATTTTATCTGTTTTTGCAACAATAATTTCTAGATCACCTTTTCTTTTTTTTGAAAATTTATATCTAAGTTTATAATTCTTTTTTGCTGATAAAACTATATCATAAACAAAACAACCAAAACCATTAACTAAAATATTCATATTTTATATTTTCTTTAGTTCATTATAGATCGAATAGATAATTTCTCTTAATTTTCTATCATTTGTATCAACATTAATTTTTTCAGCTTTTTCTAAAGTCAAATTACTAAGGTTATTATTTTTAATGTCAATTTTGTTAAATATATTTTCTAGGTAATAATTTGGATCATTACAGAGCTTTTCATATTCAATAAAAAAAATATTCAGATTTTTTTTCTTATTTAATTTTAATAAATAAGAGTAAACTTTACCCCACTGAACAAGCCAGTAATCAATTAAAAAAGTATTTTCTTCATAATTGTGATTGCTCAGGAAGTCCATGGGTAGATTAAAACTTTTATGATTTTCACCAAATTCATAATGGCCTAAATAATCCATATAATATTTTGAAAATTTATTTTGCTTATTTAAATTAGTGAAAAATTTATGCTGATTTAATAAAGAAAATGCTTGTTGCATAGGATCTCTATATGGAACTATTATTAATGAATTTGGAAAAATCATTTTTATATAATTAAGTCTCAAAATATTATTATTATTTTTTGAAATATAAAAATTTTTGTTATATCGATAGAGGATAAGATTTATAAACTTTTCATATTTTTTAATTATCTCATTATCATAATTAGAAATATTTAAATGTTTATTTGAACTGTAACTTTTTCCTGAAAATAATTTCCAAAAAACTTCCTCAAATGCCTCAGGACTATTAATGTTTACTTTTATTTTAGGATTTTGTGATGCATATTTATAATTTGAAGAAATTTTCACTCTATTTATTTTTGACCAAAGATTAGGGCTTAAAATAAAAGGCATATCATTGTAAGTTGAGGAAGCAAATTTATTTGTATCGTACAAATATCTCAATAAGATAGTAGTTCCTGATCTAGCTAGACCTGAAATAAATACATGACCATTATTTTGTACTTTTTCTAAATTCAAATTTGATCCAAAAACTAAATTCTCTAAATCAAAAGAAGAATTTAAAATTGAATTATTACCTAAGACAATTTTATGTAATAATTTAGAAAGATAATTATAGTCGTTAATCTGCAAACTTATTCCTTATATAAATATAAATAATGCTAAACAATAAACTTAGAATAGATCCATGCAATGATAGAAATAGTTTTAATATATTATAATTATAAAAACTTATTAAATAATTAATAATAAAAAAAGGTATAACTAATATTGTGAAAAAAAGTAAAAATTCAACAGAGGCTTTAAAAATTTCTAAAGAAAATTTAAATAATATTTGTTGTTTTTCTGCATCACTGTTCTTCTTGTCTGAAAGTGACGAAATTAAATTTGAAAATATATTTTTTACTCTGTTAAAATTTTTATAAATTTTTATTCTTGATAATATTTCAAGTGAAACTATTAAAGATAATAATAAAAAAAACCAATTCAATTTTTTTTATTATTGTGGTTTGAAGGCTTATTTTTTTTAAACTTTTGAATAGTTTTTTTTATTGGGTAATATAAAACAGTAAATAAAGCTAATAATATAGCTCCAATAATACCTAACACAAGCACAATAACACCTACAGCCATACCAGGGCCAATGTAAGAGTAGGCAGGGCTGATCTGCAATATAGTTAGGAATAAAACTGTAAAAAAAATTTTCATCTACACTTTGAGATTAGTATATTCTTAATTATTTTTGAATATTTTTCTTCACTTAAAAATCTTGACCATCTAACAAGATACAGATTTCCATCATCAGCTTTATTTATGTATTGCCATATAATGTTGCCTTTTTTATCCATTCTTAAAACTCTACCAAAGTTTTCTTCTTCTACGAAAATATCTCCGTTATCTAATATTTCATTTAACCCACCTGTTCTTGTTTTAATATCATTTTTTTTAAAACCAATTTCATATGGACTAGAAACTTTTTGATTTTCAAAATTAAAAATCAAAACATTGTTTATATTCATAACATTATTTTTTTTATAATCTAGGTTGTTGTTATAAATAGAAATTTCTTTATCACTTATTATATCAACATCATGTTGATGAACCCATGGACCTTCTTTAAACCATAAAACTTTATTATTAGAAGGTCTAAACAACATTATCATTGAAAAATTTCTTAAACTGATAAAAAGATCACCTTTTTTCCAAAATTTTGTATCAACTAGGGCTGGTTGAATATCATTCGAATGAAAAGGATCAGTATAATCAAATTGTGAGTGTCTTGAAATTTTATGAGCCAGATTATTTTCTAAAAATATTTCAGCGATAGATTTTTCATATATAATGGTCCCACTTGGAGAGACTTTGGTGATAGCCTCATTAACAATTCCCTCTTTTTGACCATTTAATATTATTTTGTCTATATTAGAATTGAGAACCCAAAAATTACCTTCATGATCAATTTCGGTGCTATGATGAAAAATACCATCTAAAGACCAAATTAACTTTGAACACATATCAATTCTAACTAGAGGTGAAGCATTTTTGAAAATTAAATCTCCGTTTTTATCTAAATATGGGTGAGTAATCTCATATCTTTGTAAATTCTTATCTCTTGTAAAGTTTATCTTTTGTTTTGAAAGTTTTGACTCAGAATTAATTTTTTCTATATCAGGTTTATAAGTATGGATAACTTGTTTTGTATCAATATCAATAATCTCAACAATTGATCGATTTATATTGCCGTCATAGCGTGATAGCAAAATATATCCATCAAAATTTTTACTAAAATTCTGTTTAGTTGATAAATTTAAACCTTGTAAATTTTCAAATCTTGAGGATTTTAAATATAAATCTGAATTAACACCTCTTACAATTTTTAAAAGATTTGGAATTATGCTTGCAATTTCATAGGATATATCGCCAATGATTCCTGATTTTTCTCCCCCATTTGCCTTGTGCAAAACAACCCAACCAAAAAAAATTGAAGTTATAAAAAAAATAATCATCATAAATAATAAAATCCATAAAGATATCTTTTTAAATAAAAATCTTTCTAAATTCATTTTATTATATTATATCAATTAATTATTATTTTCTTTTTGTAAATCAAATTTATTTATAAATTCTTTGATTGAAATTTCATTAAGTCTAGGTACCGCAGTGTATTTTTTCCTGTTAATTACACGATAAAAATTATTTTCTTTTGGAAGTATAAAATTTAAATTTTCAAATTCTTCTTTTGGTCTTAAATAAATCGGGAAATTCATTTTAAAATTTCCATTTAATGTTTTTCTTATTATAAAGATAAATAAGTATAAGTGAAATACTGACTTAAAAATTTCTCTAAAATCATAAGCATATGAACCAAAAAAATTCATATCCATCCCCAAAAAATAGATTTTTTTAAATCCAAGAAATTTTAAAATTGGAAAATGACATATTGATTGGGAATTTAAAAAATTGCTCTCTTTAAGATAAAACGTGTTATCTTGAAATTTAATGTCAAAATAATCTTTCATATTTAATTTTGAATCTATTTTAATAAATTTCAAATCGATTATTTTATTATTTATTTTCAAATTTGAAAAATTTTCATTAAAGTCTTGTTTGTTTAAAATAATTTTTGACGTTGGAAAAAAACTAAGATTAGAAAATGGAGAATTATCTAAATAAATATCATTCCTATATTTATATTTTTTATTAATTCCTTTATGTGGCCTCCAAGACTCATAAATTTTATCAAAATCATGAGTAAGTTTATTTACCTCTGGGTGGAATTTTTTTTTAATAAAATGTTTAATATTAATCTTTCTTAAAAATGATCGATATATTATATTTTGAAAGTAGTTATCTTTAAGTTTGGTTGAGAATGGGCATATTATATAATCAGGTATAATTTTATTTTCATAAAGTTTTTTTGAAATACATTTGGTTTCTGAAAAAATTACGCATTCTTCTTTATTAATATATTTTAGATATTGAAGATAATCATTTAAAGATGTTCCTCCTAATATTACTATCGCATTTTTTCCTTTATAAATATTTTTCATTAGCTTAAATTTTTTATTAATCTAATTAATTTTATATTTTCAATATCATTAATTTCGACCTTAATTTTATTTTTGAGTATTTTAAAATTTGCGATTTTACCAAAATACAAATTTAAATAACTAGCAACACCTTTAACATCGTCATCTCTATTAAGATTTAAAAAATGCTTACGAGGTCTATGTATTCCATTAAAAAACCATTTTTTATAACCAAGCACAGATGGAAAAATACCCCATAATATTTCGAATGGAGTGGCAAAAAATGGTAATTTTAAAAGTTTATTAATTTTATTTTTAGTTAAATATTTATCTAATTTTGAAAGATAATTTTTTGACATTAAATGCTGACATGAGCAGCCATAAAAATATGGTGAATCTTCTAAATGGTATAAAATATCCTTATAACTAAATACCTTTCTTTTTTTTTCAAAGTTTAAAAAATAACTTTTATTTTCTGTCACTATAAATTTATATTTTTTAAAATTAATCAAATTTCCTCTGAATAAAAAAGATTTAATCAATAATTTAATTTTGTTCATAAGAGATATCTTATATTTTGTTGAATGGTTTTCTGTTCTCCCTTTAATTTTTTCATTCAAAGATTTAGGCCAATTATAAATAATTTTTTTAAATTTTTTATCTGTTAAAAATTGAGAAATTATTTTAAAAGAATTATATTTTTCAAAATCTTCAATACTCTTGATTTCTTTTTTTTTTGTTAAGAAATTTTCAAAAAAGTACTGTTTTAATATTATTCGTTTTTCGTGACCTGATGTAACAAAATTTGGTTTTTTTTGTTTTATAAATTCATTAATAGATTCCAAAACATTTTCACTAGTGAATATAAATCCTTCCATTAAAAAAAAACTGTAGTCATATTTAAGAAAAATTTTTTTTTTAATAAATTTGACCCATGCGCTTGAGTCTAGCCCCTGATCATTATCTACATAGTGAAATTTATAATTCCTTTTTAGCTTTTTAATAATATCTAACGTTTTAGGATCAAAGTCCGACAACTGAGAATTTTTCTGATTAAATAATTTAGAATACTTAAAATAATTTTTATAACTTGAATAACTTAAATTTTTGCCATCCCCTTTAATAATAATAAAATGAATATCGTATTTTAGATTTGTTCTTTGTAATAATAATGAAATTAATGAAGATTGTATTAGCCATTGTTTGTGGTGTACTAATATGCATATTGCAAATTTCATTTTAAATATTTTTTAATTTCGTTGTAAATTTTTTCGCCTGTATCATATTTTTTTTCAATTCCACAAAATTTTTTTAAATATTTTTTATGTTGTGTTCTATCAAGACGTAGATCTTCTAATTTCATATTATCAAATTTTTCTATAAATTCATTTATTTTAAAATTTAAAACAACTTTTTTAAAATTCCACTCTGTATTTGGTAAAAACGTAAATAATGATCTACTAGAATTTGAATTAAATGCAATTTTTGGCGTTTCAATATTAATTGATAGTTTATTAAACATAGCTGTTTCATAAATTGCAGATGAATTACTTCCGATTACAATTTTAGACTCTGCAATTTCTTTTTGCAAAATAGATGGAAATTGTTTTGACTCATCATCATAAATTATCTTATCTGCAAATTTATTATACACGTTTGGGAAAGGAAATTTAAGTCGGGGTTTAATAATAAACTGTAAATTATTTTTTTTACAAAATTTACTAATTGTTTTAACTACTTGAAGCTCATTATGATGATAATAATATTTTTTAATTAATTTAAAATTCTTAATTAATTCAAGCGAATTTATTATCCAATGAGAGATTTGTGCCTTAAAAGCGAATAAAATACTACTTTTATGAAATTTTCTATAAAAAAGATACATGTTTATAAATTGTCCAACAAAGGCAGCTTGAAAAGAAAAATCAGAATTATATCTCTCTCTTAAATATGGGTAAGGCAAATATATCAATTTATTTGATTTGGTATTTTTTTTTATTTTAAAAATTTCTCTTGAATACATACTATTACCCACAATCTTAAATATAATTTTTTTGGAAAGTAAAATATTTTTTTTTTTAACAAACTTTTGAACCCACTTTTTTCCAAAACGGGTGTAATATTTTGTATCAGCAAAAAAAATAGGATTATAATTATAATTCGTTTGCTCATCTTTAATTTGTGCATAATTGTCAGTACCATGGTTAATTACACACCATTTATTCCTGACTAATCTAAGAAAATTTTCATCTATTAAAAATCTTGACTTACTTAAAAATACAAGTGAAAAAATCAAAGATATATTTTCTATATCTTTAATAAAAAAATCCTGTAAATCGTTAACATTATAAAAATATTTTTTTGGAATTTTATTTATTAACGGTGTGTTTAGCTTTTTTGGGTCTAAATAATATTTAAAACTTTTTTTATTTTGATCTGAAATAAATAAAAGTTCTATGGGTATTTTTTTTTTGAAGAAAGCATTTATAGCAGATGATAGGTATTTAAATTCATTTGTCCTATAAATAATAAATACTACTTTTTTTACCATTGCTTAAACTGGCTTAATTTCATTTGATAAAATATTTTTTTTAATTAAATAATTTATTGCCTCTATTAAACGGTAATCTTTTTTTCTTTTGCTCACAAAATGTAATCCATATGGTAGCCCGTTTGGGCCTGAAAACAGGGGATAAAAGATTGATGGAGTGTGAAGGAATGTCCAAATTAATGATGCGTCATCTGGCTCAGATTCATTTATTTTTGGTGCTTCACCTATAGTAGCTGGTGAAATAACTAAATCATAACTATTAAAAAGAGAGTCTACTTTTTTAATTTGCTCATCTTGAAAATTTATGCTTTTTAGGAATTTAGTGTTTTGTATCATGTCACCTTCTTTTATAATTTCTTTCATTATATTAGATATTGAATGACCAATCTTTTTTTCTCTTTTAAAATAATAAGATAGTGATTTATGATATATATTTGAGTGAAATTTATGTATTTTTGATAAGTCTTTATCCCATTCAATCAAATTTATTTTGGTTTTAAGTTCATCGCTAATTTTATTTACAAAATTTAAAATACTTTTTTTAGTATATCCGTGTAAATTATTCCATACGTGAGTTTTGACAAAACCTACTTTAATTTTTTTTATTGAATTATTTTTTATATTAGAATTTAAATTGTTAGGATAATTTAAACCTTTCACTGAAATAATATCTAATATTGATTTACAATTTTTAAAATTACCAGTCATAAAACCAATTGAGTCTAAGGTATCACAAGTTTTTAAAACGCCTGTTCGTGGAATTGACCCAAAACTAGGTTTAACTCCTATAACTCCACAATAACTTGCAGGTCTAGAAATTGATCCTGCACTTTGAGTAGCTAAAGCAAATGAGGAAACACCTAGAGAGATAGCAGCTGCAGAGCCAGAGGAAGATGTGCCCACAATACGTTTAATATTCCTAGGATTTAAACATTTGTTTGGATAATGAACGGCAAATTCTGCAGTGGTCGTTTTTCCCATAAGAAATCCACCGTTATATTCAATTTCATCTATAGATCTAGCATTGTTTCCTGGTTCAAAATTTTTCCAAATTTTAGAGCCCATTTCAGTTGGAAAGTCTTTCGTATTAAAAATATCTTTTGCTAGATAAAAGCAACCCTTAAGATCATTTTTTTTTTGGGGTAAATTTTTAAAATTTTCAAATTTATTGATTAATTTTTTACGGTTATATTTACATAAAAAGTTATATTTTTTATTATTTTCGATATTTTTTATTACTCCTTCAAAAATATTATCCATAGATATAAGTTTTTTATCTAGTAAGCTTTTAATTTCATTTATAGATTTCTTTATAAAGAAATTTTTTTCAATTGTAGTAGACATTCTATTTTATTATTTTTGTTTAATAATCTGTACTGGATATGGCAACAATTTTTCTTTATGAGGTCTATTTTTTTTCTTTACTTTAATTTCTACATTTCTTAATTTTTCATGTTTTTGCTCTTCTAAAATTTTATAATATTCTTCTTCAGAATATCCTGTAATTTTTAAAAAATAATCTAATACATAGGGTCTTTCAGCATCGTATTGAGAGACCAATTTTTTGGCCTCTTCCCTAGTCAATATACCTTTTCGTATATCTGTTGAGGCTTGAAAAGATGCGCGGCCAAACCCTCTTTTCAAATAGCATGAAAAATCGTGAACTCCAGACATTATACATTCCACACTTTTGTATTTTTTATAAGTTCCTTCCATATCAGTTTCTTTCCAACCATATTCTTTTTTTATAAATTCAACTTGTTTTTCTTCATCCCAAAAAATATAATCTCCTAAAAAAATTCCTTTGACTTTGGCTTTTTGATATTCCTCTACACTTGGCATTTGCATTGGATGTAAATCTTTTTTTGTTAATTCTTTAGAGATGACTTCATTTGGCTTAACTTTAGCTGATTGATTAAGAAAGTAATCTTGATTATATTTGTTTTTTTGAGTGCCATATTTATCTCTTCCACTGTGCTCAGCGGAACTTTCCCCGTAGATTATAAAAGGAATATTAAACTTAATTGCAATTTGAATTGGGAAAACTCCAATTCCTGTATGACAGTGCCAGCAAGCGTCACCTATTTTTTTTAAAGACATTTTAGCCATTTTGTTTACTAAATTTCTAGCGGGTGTAAATTGAATATGATCTAAGTTAAAAGTTTCAAGACAAAGGTTAAGATTATGCATACCTGTTTTAGTAAACCAGTTATGACTAAAAGTTACAGCCAGAGGCTTAACTCCATAAACTTGGGTTAATAAATGCGCTTGAAAAAAACTATCTTTTCCTCCAGAAATTGGAAGAATACAATCATAATTATTTCCAGATTTTTTTTTTGCATTTTGTAAAATTTTCCTTAAGTCCTTATCTTTTTGTTTCCAGTTTATATGCATTTTATCTTCAGATGATTGACATGCTAAGCAGATGCCTAGATCGTCAAATTCGATCTTTTCTTGTGTCTCTGGCATCAAGCATCTATTGCAATATTTCATATTTTTTATTAAATATTTTTATACATTATTGTGTTTTTTTCTTAAAATACTTATCCTCAATTATTTTAAATTTTGCAAATTATAGAGTTCTTTATAAATTTTAGACCTTTTAATTAAAGATTTATGGGTTCCTATATCTTCAATATTATGATTGTTAAAAACTAAAATCTTATCAGCTTGTTTAATAGTACTAAATCTGTGTGCAATAATAATTGCTGTCTTAAACTTCAATATTCTATTTATGGCTTCCTGAACCTCTTTTTCAGATTTCGAGTCTAGAGCGCTTGTAGCTTCATCAAAAATTAAAATTTCTGGGTTAGAAACTAAGGCTCTTGCGATTGATATTCTCTGTTTTTCACCACCAGATAATTTTACACCACGATCACCAACTATAGTATTATATTTTTTTGATTTTTTTACTATAAACTGATGAGCATTTGCTAATTTTGCGAACTTTATAACCTGATTTTTAGAAATATATTTCCTGCCAGAAAGTATATTATTTAAAATTGTATCGTTATAAAGGTAGGGTTCTTGGGGTATTAAACCAAATAAAGATCTATATTTTTCTAACTTAAAATTTTTAATATTTTTTCCATCTAACAAAATTTTTCCTTTTGAAGGATCATATAATCTCAAAATTAAATCAACTAATGTTGATTTACCACTACCACTAGGTCCAACTATTGCAATTTTCTCACCTTTGTTAATTGAAAAAGTTCCAAATTTAATTTTTGTTTCTTTATTGTGATCAAAAGTACAGTTTTTAATCTTAATTTCCTTTTTATATTTACAATCCTCAATCTTACCACTCTTAATTTTTCTTTTTAATTTCTGATAAATGTCAATTTTATAATAAGAAGCATTTAAGGAAATAAGCCATGTAAAAACTGTTGATAACCGTATTATAGGGTTTACAATTAAGCGACCTATAACAACAAATAAAACACCTCCCTGAAAAGATATATTATTTTGTTGAATTTGAAAGAGTATAGCAAATAGAATAACTACTGTGCTTATTGAAGTGAGAATTTGACCAATTGGAGTTTGTAATTCATCAATTATTGCTGCTCTAAAACCGTATTTTCTCTCTTCAATCTGTAAATTATCAAGCTTTGAATACTGAAATAGTCTCATATTAAATACTTTAGTAAGTCTTATACCCGAAAAGACTTCATTCAAAGATGCTAGTAAATTTGCAGATTTATTATTTACATTTATTAAACTATTTTTAATTGGTTTTTTTAAAATCAACATAATTAAATACTGAATTAAAAAAATTACAAAACATGAAAAAAAAATTATGTTATCAGTATTAAATAGAAAAATACTATAGGCTAAAATCAGTGTTCCTTGATGAAATAAAGTTTGTAAAACAGGTACAACACCTTGAGCGACACTTTTCGAATCCTGAATTATTCTAGATATAATTTCCCCATATCTTCTTTGAGTAAAAAAAATGTAGTCTAAATTTAGAAGATTAAATAATAACCTTTTCCTTATGGAAATTGTTAATGTTGCATTAGACCATTTTGATATAATATTAGCTGCATAATTTAAAACTGCGGAAAGAATTACTACTACTAAGAAAATACATGAAAGTAAGATCAAATTAGAAAAAATTGAAATATCGCTATGATCAAATAAGCCATTAATGAAAGCTAGAGTTTTCGCCCCAACAAAATTTAAGTCAAAAAGACTATGATCTTTTAAATCTGTAAATGTATTTCTATTTTGATCATTTAAAATTGATAAATCTTTTGGAATTACCAACTCCATCATAGAAGCAAAAATAAGTGGTTGCAAAATAGTTAAAAAGTTTGCAATTAAAGCAAAAAAAATTATTAAACAAAATAATTTCCATAGTTTTTGAAAATTAGATTTAATCAGGAATACAAAAATTTTTAGTTCAGGCATTAGCGAAATTGTAATATTAATTTTATTAAATAAATATGTCTACAATATAGCTCTAAAATTCTTTAAAGTTACATACATAGTTAAATTTTTTTTTTAAATAATGAATTTTATGTTGTTTTTGAGGATAAGAACTCAAAACATTATTATTGTTCTTGAGCGCTAAATACATTATTGAACTTTTAAAAGAAATAACATGATAATGTTGAGAAATTTGTTTAAAAATATTTGTATTATTATTAAAATTTATATTTAAATTAGGAAATTTTTTAATAAAAAACATGTATTTTGATAACTTATCATTTGGATGAACCCTAATAGTAACTTTTATATTTTTATTTTTAATTTTCTTAAGGAAAAAATCTAAAGACTTAATTTCAGGATAATTAGAACTTTTTATGTAAAGTTTTTTTCTTAATTCAGATAAAGGTTCTGTTAAAAAAAGATATCTTAATTTATAATCTTTTGGTCTTTTATAGCTTGAAATTTTATCTAAAGCATATTTGTGAAAGAAATTTTTTTTAAGTATAATATTTTTATTTTTAAAAACTTTTTTACATTTTAGATAACTTTCTTTATCAAAACTCCAAATCTCTTTAGGAATAAATTTTCTGAAAAATCTTTTTTCATAATTTTCCCAGTGATCTATAAAAGTTATAAAAGGTTTTCCTTTTTTTAATAAATATTTAATAGCTTTTTTTTCAATATCTGAATTCCAACTAGTTGTTGTATAAAATTTTCCACCAGTATTTATTGCAGCTTTGTAACTTATTTTTTTTACTAAAATATTTTTTTCCTTGAATATTTTTTTTGCTGGCCCCTCACAAATCCCAAATACTTTTTTTATATTTTTAAAATAAAGATAGGAAGAAAGTATTTGAGCTCCTCCTGCATCATGAGAAAAAATTATGATTTTTTTTACTTTGTTACTTCTTTCCATACTTTTTTAAATTTTTGTGCATAACTTCTCATGTCTTTTATTGAATAATCATATGCACAAATAGATAGATAGAAAAAAGTTTTTTCATGTAGCTCTTCAGCATTTTTGCACATTCCCTTTTTGTATTCTGTCTTCATTCTACTTAAACTCCAGGGAAATCCTTTGGTTCCATAGGCAATTTTTTTTTTAAAAACGGGCAGTAAATGTAAATTGCTATAACCTTCTGCTAATCCAATTATATTTAAACTTTTCAATCTTTTAATTATTTCTTTTCTAGAATATTTTAGTTCCTTTAAATTAAGAACGAACGGTATTATGTAATATACATGTGTGCAATTTTTTTTTATAAAAGGAACTTTTAAGCCTTTTAAATTTCTCAAACTATCAGTCAAAGTATGAGCTAATAGTTGTCTAAATTTAATTATTTTATTTAGTTTCTTTATCTGTTGATTTCCAATTGCAGCTTCAATTTCTCCTAATCGAAAATTATAACCTAAAATATTACTTAGTTCTTTTTTAGATGAGTTTTTGGCAACTACAGCCTCTCCATGATTTCTGATAAGTCTGCAACGTTTTGCATAACTAGAATTATTTGTAATTATTACCCCTCCTTCTCCGGTGTTAATATGTTTGTGATAATTAAAGCTAAAACCACCAATATCAGTTAAAGTTCCACTATATTTATTTTTATATTTAGATCCAATTGCTTGGGCAGTATCTGATATTATCTTAATATTTTTACCTTTAACTATTTTTTTTATTTCATAAATATTTTCAGATTGACCAAATATATCTACTGCAATTATTGCTTTAGTTTTTTTTGTAATTTTTTTTTTTAAATCATCTAGGTCAAAATTAAAAGTATTCATATCGATATCAACAAAAATAGGAATACAATTCCAATGTAAAATTGAAGTTGCACATGCACACATTGTCCAGGGTGTACATATAATTTCTTGACCTGGCTCAGGGTTGATTGCACCAACAGCACATATTAAACCAGACGTCCATGAATTAACTGATACTGCATGCTTTACACTAAAAAAGTTCTTTATATTTTTTTCAAAATTTAAAACTTCCTTTCCACCCATAAAATTTTTTCCTTTAGCTCCAATATAATTTGAGAGAATACCTGATTTAATTACTTTCGTTGCTGCTAGTAATTCTTCTCTACCTATTGAGTTATATCTTGATATTTTTTTCATTTTTATATTTTTTTAAAAAATTAATATATTTATTATTAAAAGTTTGATTAGATAAAAAAGAACCTGACTTATTAAATTGTAAATAAATTTCATTATATAAATATTTTTGGATATCAATAGCACTATTTTTATATCTGTATTTTTTTAATATTTTATAATTAGGAAAATATTTGTCTTGAGCACATTTATAATAAGTCAAGACTTCTGGTCTTGAAGTTAATGATATTTTACCTTTTGAACCAAAAATCTCAAACGCATTATAATTATAATTGTAAGTATTAGTTTTAAAAAAAATAATTTCAATATTTCCCAATTTGATAAATAAATGATCATTAGAGATTTTTTTAAAAAGTGTAATTTTTTGCGATAAGTTTAAAAATAATGATAAAAAATGAATTCCATTTGTTAAAAAACTTTTTGAATAGAAACATACAATTTTTAAATTTACACCAATACTTTTATTTTTAATATTATTTAACATATTTTTATATATAGGAGAAAAATTTCTCTGAAAATTTATATAAAATTTAATTTTATTTTTTTTTAATAATCTTTTTATCAATGATAATTCTTTTGGATTATAATTAAACGGTTTTTCAAATATTATTATTTTAAAATTATTATTGACTATAATTTTTTTTAGGTAACTAAATTTTATTTTAAAAGTAATAATTAATAAATTTGCTAGTTTAACATCATCAAAATCCTTTATATTTTTATAGGATTTAATCTTATATTTTTTTTCAAATAAAATTCTTCTAGTTTTATTGTTATCGATCGCCGCAACTAATTTAAATTTTTTATGTTTTTTAATTACTGAAGCATGCGTAATTCCAATTTTTTTTTGTATATCGTAAATTGCCCCAATATTTCCAATTCCTAGCAATACTGTTTTTACAATCATTAAATTTATTTTAACTTAATTATTTTTTGATAAAACTATATATAACTTTTATATTTTTTAAAAAGTTAATATAGGGAAATCCAAGGTAAATGACAATTTTTTTTTCAAATCAATTTAAGGAGAAAAATTTTCTCAAAATTTTGACTTATAAAAAAAATATAATTTTAGACTTTGGTTGTGGTTTAGGTGTTTGGAATAAAAAAAAATTAAGTAATAAAATTCATAAAATATTTTTATATGATAAAAATAAAGAAGTAGTTTCTTTAACAAAGAAAAACTATAAAAAATGTAAAAAAATTTTTTTTATCAACAAAAAACATTTTTTTAATAAAAAAAAATTTTTTAAAAAAAATAAAGTAAATATAATTTTAATGAATTCTGTAATTCAATATATTAATAGAAACGATTTAAAAAATTTAATCTTGATGTTTGAAAAATGTGTATCAGAGAAAAAATATAAAATAATTATTACTGACATTCCTATTTACAGCAGATTTATTGAAATTTTTTTATTGTTATTTTTTAATTTTAGTAGGTTTGTAGATGCTATCAAACTTATTTTCAATTTTAGTTATCATAAAACTCTATTTTATAAAAATAATATTGACATGAAGTTTATAGAAAAAAAATTTGCAATTAAAAAATGTGAAAACTTAAATAATTTTATATTTCGAAAAACTTTAATTTTAACAAAAAATGATTAATCGTTTTTTAAAAAAGTTTTTTTTTTATCTATTATATAAATTGGTCTTAACATTGAGTCTTTATAGATCCTCGCTATATATATCGATACAAATGCAAATGCATAAACAATGAAGGATAAGTTAATTGCAATAATAAATTTAAGTGAAGTAATATTAAAAATAAAGAGTAAGTTTAAAAAAATCATTGGTAAAAAGGCGTAAAATATAATTCTCAAAGGAAATGTTGAGCTTGAAACAATTCCTTTGAAACCAAATAAAATCATATAAAGCAAAGACTCTCCCTCTCCTTGGCCCTGTTGTCTTTTTTCTCTTTTGTATGGAATTCCAATTCTTTTGTATCCAGAATACGCAACTTCATTTCTTAGAAATATATTTGAAGATGATGTTTTTAAGATTACATTTTTTACTTCATCAGTAATTAAAAAATACTCAGCCATATCTACTTGAAAATCTTGGTCTGCTATCTTTTTTAAAATTCTATAATAAATATTTCTCATAGACTTTATTATTCTATTTTCATTTCTGTCTGAACGCTCACCAAATACTACTTGGTAGTCTTCCATTTCATATTTATCTAATAAATCCTCAAGTAATTCCGGTGGATCTTGTAAATCTACGTCGACTATAAAATACAAATCTGATTTTGTCTCTTTTAGAGCTCCATAAACAGATGATTGATAACCAAAATTTCTTGTTAAGGTAATTAAATTTGTCCACTCGTTTTCTTTACAAAGTTGCTTTAAAATTTTGTATGATTGATCTGTTGAACAATTGTTTGAAAAAATTAGCTTAATTTCATAATTGCTTAATTTATTCTTAAGTTTTTTTATTCTTTCAAAGAATGGTGGAATGCAATCCTCTTCATTATAAACAGGACAAATAATACTTATTTTTTTTTTCATAAACTATTATTCTATAGTTTTTACATTTGGTAAAGGAATAATATATTTTGATCTAATTCTTTTTTTTAAATACTTAATAATTTCTTTATGAAAATTCCAAGCAGTTAAAAAAACATAATCAGGATTTTCTTTTATTATTTTATCTACACCATAAATTTTTAGATCTGTCCCAGAATAAAAATAGTTATGTTTAAAAGGGTTTCTATCAACAACAAATTTAATTTGTTTATTATTTAATTTACAGTAATTTAACAATACCATTCCTCTATCGGATGCACCATAAGCTACAATAGTCTTTTTTTTCATAACGAGTTTATCAATTACAATATTTAATTTTTTCTTAATTTTATTAATATTATTAGAAAATTTTTTATATGTAGACAACTTTGAAAGTCCGAATTTATTTTCAGACAAAATAATTGAGCGTATTTTTTTATTATTAATAGTATTTTTTTTCCTTCTAACGAAAACCATAATAGATCCACCATGAACGTTTGTTTTTTTGTAATTAAATATTTCTAAATTAAATTTTTTAAAAAACTTTACTAGTGGTGATATCGAAAAATATGAAACATGTTCATAATACATAGTATCAAATTGATTCGTTTTTAATGTGCTTACCAAATAAGGATTTTCAAAAATAAAGATTGTTTTTTCATTTATCAAATAATCAAGACCCTTGGTAAAATTAATTATGTTATCTATATTGCCATAAGAATTTGTACATAAAATAATTTTTGGAACTCCATATTTCTTTTTAATTTTTTTAGAGTTTTTTAAGTTAAAAAAATTTTGAAAAACATTAATCCCAATACTTTTCGCATAATTAGAAGTTTCCAAAGTAGGTTCTATACACAATGTTTTAATATTTTTGTTTATATTTTTGAAATGTTTTAAATAAGTTCCATCATTTCCACCAATATCGATTACTAAATCATCTTTTTTTAATTTATATTTTTTTGATATTATTTTTGCATTTTTAGAAAAATGATCATCAATAGTCTTAATAAATCTTGTATGATAAGTATAATTATTTTTATAAAATTTAGATGAAATTGGAACTGATCCTGACTGTACATGCCAACAACTTCTGCACACTAAGATATCGAGGTTTGGAAAGTTAGACTTTTGTTTAATAGATTTTAATTCATTTGTTACAGGAATTTTTCCTAACTTTAAAAAATTAAACAATTTTTTACTCTGACACAATCTGCAATATTTTGTTTTTCTTATTTTGTTGCTCATTAAAATAAATATATGTATGACTAAAATGTTTAACTTAAATTTATGAAAAAAAAAGTATTAGTTGTTGTTTCGCATCCAGATGATGAAGTTATCGGTTGTGGTGGCACATTAATAAAACATGTCACAAATGGTGACAAAGTTAAGGTTATCTTTACATCAGAGTCTGAAAGCGCAAGAGAAAAAAACAAAAAATTAAGTAAAAAAAAAACACTGGAAAGACAAAAAATAGCTGAAAAAGTATCTAAACATTTAAAATTTGAAAAACCTATATTTTTAAACTTTCCAAATTTAAGCTTAACTCGAAAAGATGTTACAAAAATGAACTCATTAATCAAGGATACAATCTATAAGTTTAAACCTGATGTAATTTATACCCATTCACCATATGATATTCATCATGATCATCGTAAAACATTTGATGCTACTTTAGTTGCTGCTAGACCCTCTAAAATAAATAAAGTCTGTGAATTGCTAACCTTTGAAATACCTTCTGCAAGTGAATTTTCAATTTTTCCAAATAGTAAAAATTTTAATCCAAATATATTTGTTAATATTGAGAAACAAATGCAACTAAAAAAAAAGGTTTTGATGTTTTATAAAAATCAATTTAATGAGTATCCAAATATTTTATCTATAAAATCAATTTTAAATTTGAGTGAATATAGGGGCAATATGGTTAACTTAAAGTTTGCAGAGTCTTTTGAATTAATAAGAAAAATAAATTACTAATGAAAAAAGTAGTTGTTACAGGTGGATCAGGTTTTATTGGATCTCATTTAGTTAGAGAATGTCTCAGAAAAGGAGCTAAAGTTGCAATTACAACAAAGTATAATAGTGTTTTTGAAAATATAAGACTTGCAGATGTTTGGAACAAAATAAAAATTATTGAATCTGATATTAGAAACTCAGACACAATTAATAAAATTAATGATTTTAAAGCTGATACGATTTTCCATTTAGCAGCATATAATGATGTTGGAGGAAGTTTCTCTAACGTCCAGGAAAGTTTAACAAGTAACATTATAGGAACATCAAATCTTCTTGAAAATATTAACTACTATGATCAATTCATCTACATTTCAACTTCTGAGGTTTACGGTTATCAAAGAAAAGCTCCTTTTGTTGAAAAAATGATGCCTCAACCAATTTCACCCTATTCTATAGGTAAATATGGGGGAGAACTGTATGCAAACATGCATATGAAATTCTATAAAAAAAATATAAAAATTATCCGTCCTTTTAACGCTTTTGGTCCATGGCAAAGCATGAAAGCTGTTATTCCTGAACTAATAATTAAATCACTTAGAGGAGAGGAAGTCAAAACAACAAAAGGACTTCAAACAAGGGAGTTTAATTATGTTACTAACTTAGTCGATGGATTTATCAAATGCGCTGATAGCAAAAAAACATTTAATAATGTTTATAATATTGGTTCAAATAGAGAAATTAGGATAAGGGATATAGCAATTATGATCCACAAACTTACTGGCTCAAAATCTAAATTAAGTATTGGAAAATTAAAATCTAGAAAAACAGACATATTAAGAATGGCAGCAAACTACAAAAAATTTAATAAAACAACAAAATGGAGGCCATCAAAATCTTTTGTTGATGGTTTAAAATTAACAATAGACTGGTATAAAAAATACTTAGAAAATTTTGAAAATAAAAATAGTAATTTTTATAAACTATTTTAATTTTTTAAAAAATTTTCTATTTCATTTATTTTTGATTTAGCAACCTGAAGTTCTCCTAAATTATTAAAAGTTAAATGAAGACCATTAAAATTAAAGAATTTTAGCTTCTTAATTTTAATTATATAATTTAAGAATTTAAGCCATTTATTAAAACCATCCATTAGTAAAAAAATATTCTTATTAAATATAAAATATCCAATGTTGATTGGTTCTTTAATTTTCGGTTTTTCCATAAACTTAACTACAGTATTATCTTTTTTATTTATCTTGAGTGTTCCAAATTGCAGTCTGTAAAATGACCCAACCATTGTTGCTACATCTTTTTTACAACGTGAAAAAAAATTTGTATATTGTTTTAGGTTTATTGTAGCAAATGCATCGCCATAACAAACAAAAAAATCATTTTTTATATGAATTTTTGCATCCTTAATTCTTTTAATAACATCTGCATTTCCAGAATCTAAAAAAATTATGTTCTTCTTTCCTTTAAAATATTTTTTTAAAAATTTTTTAAATAAATAAGATTTGTATCCACAAGCAATAATTATGTTATTAAATTTCTTACTTAAAAAAAATTTAATCAAATAATACAAAAATGGTTTATTTTTTATCTTGGTTAGAGGTTTTGGAGTATTTATAGTCAAAGGTCGAAGTCTCTCTCCTTTTCCACCACACAGAATAATTACATCAAAGTTTTTCATTTCATCCTTTAAAATTCAATTGATCTTGTATAAAATACAAAAATAATGGAATTATTATGGGAAACATTACCCCAACATGTCTTGTTATTCCACTTCCGTTTCCAACAAATAATAAATTAATTAAAATTAAAAATAAAATTGCAGTAGAAGATTTAAATAGAAAATTATTCCTTCTTATATGATAAATCCCCAGCCATAAAACACCAAAAGTTAAGCTTAGACGTAATATAAAATATATAAAATTATCTATGTTGGTAAATATTACTAATCCTTGAATTACAAATGGATCTTTAAGCAAATCTCTACCCATAGTTATTTCAAAAGATATGCTCTCATTTAAATAAAACCTTTGAAATAAATAAAAAATTGCTGGTAACGCACTCAACAATATTCCGCGTAATAAATCCTGCTTGTCTTTAAAATTAATATTAAAAAAAAGCAAAACTGAGGAAAATAAAAAAATGTCTCTAGATGCTATGCCTATAAAAGATACACATATATAATAAAAATATTTTTTATAATATAAGGTGAAAAATAAAATAATAGTTATCAAGCATGCAAAGGGCTCAGACATTGGAAAATTAGAGGTTCTTACAATAATTAAAGAGGTAATAAAAAAAATTCCCCCAATTAAACTGATTAAAGGAGTAAATTTAAATATATTTTTTAAGTAATAAAAAAGAATTAAAGACGTAAGAAATATAGCTATAAAATTTATGCAAAGCCAAATGTAAACCAATCTAGAAATAGACTTATTATTCCACTGATCGTATATTTGACCTTCACTTATGTTTAAATAATTGATAGATTTATAAATATTCCCAACTAAAAATGGAACCATCCACCTGTATTTGTAAACTGTGTGGGTTTTATTTTGATTTGGAATATCGTCGTCTGGTCTTTCAATTAAGCCTGCATAATAGCCAGTATGAATTAAATAATATCCACTATCACCCCATGTTCCAGATGATTTCCATAAATCATTCATTCCAGTCATAACACGTGGATGAAAATTATCTGTCCAACCATCATTGAAGAATTTTTTATAAATAATTGCGAAATCTGAAAAATGTTCTGCAAAAATTGGATTACCATCATCCTCGGCTGATGTTGCAACATGATATGCTGCTGGTTCAAACGTATCATCTGGTGGCGTTGTTGCTGTGTGATAAGAAGTTGATAAAATTAAAGATGTATAAATTAAGCTTACTAAAACAAACTCTCTAATATTATAAGATATATTCATTTACTTTTTTAGAAAATTCAATATTTTTGAAGCAATCTTATCATTTAAAATTCCATATCTCTTACAATAAGTAAGAACTTTGTTTAATATTGTATCCAAGTTAATCATTAATCTTGTATATAAAGTATCACCAGGACGACCAACATATTTGGTTGAATAAATTTTTTGATCTTTTTCCTCTTCGACAAGATAATAAATTATTATTGATTTTCTAGACACATTTTCTGGAAGGCTCATTTTTTCTGGATGTCCATGAAAACTTTTTTTATCAGTCTTAAAAATTACACATCTATTAAATATTGGTGAGATAGATTTTACTTTATTTTGAACTTTTTCATCCCAGAACTCTAGCTCACCTTTATAATTACTTTTCCAATCATGATTTAAATAAATAATTAAATTTAAAACTCTTTTCCATTTTTTCTCTTTAATATGAGGAATAAAATCTGTATGAACATTTAACGATCCGCCATTAAAAACCTGATTTAATCCACCTCCACCAAGAGTGTTATCTAGGAACAAGTTTTGAATTCCGGTGATTTTGCTGACTATATCTATAAATTTAGTTGAACCCAATTCATCTAATATTTCATTCATATTCTTATCCATAAACTTTTTATCTACTAATCCATATTTTCTAAAATTATTTACAAATGAATAATTTATCCAATTTTCATTTATATTAAAATTAGATAAACTTTTATTTGCGCTATCTTTATTTAGAAAATTATCAAAAACAATATGCTGAAAAGGAGTGTTTGTTTGAAATTCCTTTGACATATTTTCAATATTTTCGTTATTAAATTTATCAATTAAAATGTGTTCCATTGTAAATCTTATTTTAAATTAAATTATAAAAATTTCTATTATTTCCTTATGATTTGATAAAAATAAACTAATAAATCTCTAAAATCTTCATAAAAATACAATATAAAATTTTTTAAATTAAATTTTTTAACCTCAGAATTGATCAAAGAATTTTGAATATGCTTAACTATATTTACCACAGGATTTTGGTTATTTTCTAATATTCTATCAATCAGATTAAATTGTTTTTTTCTTGGAATAGCTTTTATTTCTTTAATTAAATCACTAAATACAACATCCTTACCAAAAAAATTTGTTGATCTATCAAAATACCAGTAAAAATCTTTTTTAAATTGTTTTACTTTTCCTAATTTTTTTATTTCTTTAATGATCGAATTTAAGACAATACTAGGTAATCCATAGGTATGCCATTTAAGCTTTTTATTATAAATTTTTTTTGAAAATTTTATAAACTTATTTGTCATCATGTTATGAATATGATCATATTTGTTTACAAAGATTATTGGTTTATTATTCAAGTTAACCTCAACAAAAACAGTAGAATAAATTGATACACAGCAAATTGAGTGTTGGATTGCTTCGTAAAAGTCCTCAGGTTCACAAATATTGTCTATACCCAAAATCTCCCATGAATGCTGGTTTTTATTATAGAATTGAGTATTTTTCCTTTTAAATATGTCAGCAGGATGCCCTTTGATAAGTAAGTTATAGTTTTTTTTCAACAAACTACAAATATCTTTATAATCTTTTCGATATTGTTCTGTATGATGTTGAGGACCAAGCGGTAAGAATAAAACAAGTTCTCGTTTTGGATTTAAATTATATTTTACACAAAAATCTTTATAATTATTTTTTTTATTAAGAAAAATAGATTGGTATTGAAGTGATCCTGTAACAACAAACTTATCTAAATTTGAAAATTTTTTTAAACTTTTATATTTTATACTACTTTTAATCTGCTTTTTTTGAAATTTGTCTTTCAAAAAAAAAATATCTGGAGTTGTAATTGAGTCTAATGACAATTCAGCTGGATTTTTGTGATAAAAAACTTTTTTTCCTAGTAATCTTGAATATCTAATAATCCAATAACTGTTTCTATAACCACCAACAACAATTGCATCATTTTTTTTTATTAATTTTTTTAATTGAAACCAATTATCAAATAATAATTTATTTTTAACTTTGATTTTTTTAAAAATTGTTTTTTTAAATCCAGGAAACCCACAATATTTTGCACTAATTTTTTTGTTTTGTTGATTGTACATATCATGGGATTTTAACGCATAAGTAACATCAAAATTTTTTTTTTCTAGTTCTTCAGCTAAGTAATAATCAGACAACTCAAAACCAGGATGATAGGTAAGAGATATTATTAATAATTTCATATTTTATGATTTTTTTTTAAATATTTCCAAAGAATTTCGGCAACTTTCCAATCTTCAAGTGTATCAACATCTTGACATTCATTAATTGGAATTTCTATAAAATTAGAGGATGGATTGATTATATCTTTAGTTTGCCATGTTTTTACTTTAGCAAAGTAAAATTGTGCTGCATCATGATAATACTCAGTTAAATCCTGGGTTCTTGTTTTTATCAGTTTTTTGTTAAAAAAATATAATTTATTTTTTTTATAAAAACTTCTTTGAATTGGGTGTTGAAATTTTTTTGCAGAAAAAAAGAATTCGTCCCTTTTTAAAATATTTTTTATAGCTATTTTTAAATACTTTTGTTTTACAAAAACTGAGGTTGGGTAAATACAGCATACATAGTCATTTTTTGAATTCAGCTTCAATTTTTTAATCGTGTCCCTAATAACTTCCTTGGTGGCCACGTAATCGTTAGATAATTTTTTTGATCTTAAGAAAGGTGTTTCTGCACCGTATTTTTTTGAAATTTTAGCGATTCTTTCACTATCAGTTGAAACTATTATTCTATCAAATAAATTAATTTTTTTTAAATTTTCAATTACATGTCCAATTATTGGTTTTCCATTAAAAATTTTAATATTTTTATTTTTAATTCTTTTGCTTCCACTTCTTGCAGGTATGATTGCTAATATCATAATAATAGTTTAAAAGTTTTTGTTTCTAAAATTAATTATTTCTTCAACTTTTATTTTTTTATAATGGAATGATGAAGAAATTATTATACCTGAAATTTTTTTATCATATTTTCTCATTTCACTTATGTCTTTGAAACCACCACTGATAAGCAATGGAAAATTAAATTTATTTTCTTCAATTTCATCCATTATTTCTTCAGATAAACCACTATATATTCCGTCCCGAGAAACGTCTGTTAACAAAAGCTCTCCAACTCCTAATTCTTTATACTTAGAAATACATTGTTTTAAAGTAAGCCCAGTATTTTCCCTGGCCATTTCATAAAATGTCTGGATATTGTTAGTTAGTTTTTTTTTTTCAAATTGAATCGCACCTATTACTGACGCAGACCCTAAACAATTAATAATTTTTTCAGCCTCAGGATAATTATTGTGAATTAAGCTGTTAATCACAATTTTATCACAACCTGAATCAATTATTTTCTTTGCATCATCTAAAGATTTTATTCCACCCCCAGCTGAAATCGGTATTGCTTTTAAAGATCTAATTTGTTTTATTAAATTACTATCAATTTTTGTGTTATATAGTGATCCTGTATTATTAATAAGCAAAAGTTCATCTATTCCTTGGTCATAATAATTCTGTGCAAATTCTTTTGGGTCACCTAACTTTTTAACACCATCAAACATAATACTTTTAATTAAAATTCCTTGTTTAATGTCAAGTCTTGCTATTATTCTCATACTAAATATTTATAAAATTTTTTAAAATTTTTAGTCCAGGGTTTTTACTTAATTCTGGATGAAATTGAGTTCCAATCACATTGCCTTTCTGAAATACAATAGGCATGCTTTTATTGTTTATTTTAACATTAATCGAGTCAACTTTCTGGTCTACAGATTTACAATAGTATTTGTGAAGAAAATAAAATCGATCGTTTTTATCTACATTTTTAAATAATTTTGAAAATAGTGGATTAGTTTCAATATTTTGAGTTAATTCAATTTTATGAAAACCTACTGATAATCCTATTTTGAAGTCTTGTTCCACAGGAAGAACTCTGCCTTTTATTATTCCTAGTGCTTTATCATTTGACTCTAAGCTTTCGTCAAAAAGTATTTGCAGTCCAAGACATATTCCATAAATCATTCCTCCACTATCAAGGTACCTATCAATATCTAATTTCATTTTCCTTAAATATATTTGTGGTATATTATTCATATTTCCAACACCAGGTAATATAATTTTACTGAATTGATTAATTTCAATAAAGTTTTCTGATAAAAAATATTTAGCTTTTATCATTTTTAATGCATTTATTATGGAACTTGTGTTGCATGAGCTATATTGAAATATACCTATTTTTTGATCATTTAATTTTTTCATTGCTGATAATAGTTTTTTTATTTACTTTTGATTTTCTTGATGAAATTCACAACTTTATTTAATTGAGTTTGTTTAATTGAGTAAAAAATCGGTAACGATAAAGAATTTTTATAAAAATTTTCTGAATTAGGATAGCTTTTTCTTAAAAAATTATATTTATTTTTAAAATAGGTAAACCTATAAATTGGGATATAATGAACTTGCAAGATAATTCCATTTTTTTTAAATACTGAAAAAAGTTGTTTTTTGTCAATTTTGATTTTATCAAAATTAATTAATATCGGAAATAAATGATAAGAATGATTACTATTATATTTAATCTGCGGTAATTCTAAAAATTTTATTTTTTCTAGTTTTTTGAAATAAAATTTTGCAATATTGCGTCTTTTTTTTAGAAACTTTTTTAACTTTTTTAATTGAGAAATTCCAAGAGCACATTGAAAATCATTTATTCTATAATTAAAACCTATAGATTTTATATCATAATACCAAGATACTTTATTTTTTCCCCTATCTTGAATTCCGTGAGATCTTAATATTTTGACTTTTTCATATATTTTTTTGTTATTCGTAAGTATTGCACCTCCTTCACCAGTGGTGATATTCTTAACGGGATGATAACTGTGTATAATGGCTGACGCATACTCTGCTCCATAAGAAACTTTTTTTTCAAATTTTGCCCCAATTGCGTGGCAATTATCGTTTATAATCTGAAAATTATACTTAAAGGATAATTTTTTAAGTTTTTTCCAATCACAAGGTAAACCAGCATAATCAGTTGCTACAACTGCTTTTACTTTTTTTTTTTTAATTAAATAAGACTTAATTTTTGTCTCTAATTTTTTTATATCAATATTATATGTATTCTTATCTATATCTATTAAATCTACTTTGGCACCCAAATGGTCAACAATATTTGCTGTTGAAACAAAAGTAACAGCACTCATTAGTATTATATCGTTTTTTTTCCAATTTAATGCCTTAGCCACTAAATGCATTCCTGCAGTTCCACTTGACACAACACAAACATATTTACATTTGAAGAATTCTTTCAGTTTTTTTTCAAAAATTTCAATATATTTTCCCTGTGTTATAAAATCTGAAGAAAGAGCTTTAGTTACAGCTGCTTTATCAATTTTATCTATATACTGTTTTCCATAACCAATATTCATATTCGGTAGCTCAACAAATATTTATTTTTTTAAAAGTTTCTTTATTTCACTTACATTAAGAAATTTATTATTATTTCCACTATTATAAGAAAATCCCCTTTTACAATATTTACCTTTATTTTTTTTAATAATTTTATGAATATGATTTTTTACTAAGTATTCTTTAGATGGTAAAATTATATAATATGATCCACAATCTATTGTATTCAAAGAGTCTGAAACTGTGATCATTTCTTCACTTATTTTTTCTCCTGGCCTTATGCCTATAATCTTTATTTTAGCTTTTGGAGCTACTGCTTTTGCAACATCAGTTATTTTGTAAGATGGAATTTTTGGAACAAATATTTCTCCACCATACATTTTTTTAAAACATTCTAGTACAAAATTTACCCCTTGATCTAAAGTAATGTTAAACCTAGTCATATTTAAGTCTGTAATTTCTATAAATTTATCATTAGTTTTTGTTTGAAAATATGGAATCACTGACCCACGACTTGACATTACATTGCCATATCTGACAATAGACGCTGCAAAGAGATTGCTTCCAGCAGAATTATTTGATGCTACAAATAATTTATCAGCTGTTAATTTTGTAGCTCCATATAAATTTATTGGAGCTGCTGCTTTGTCTGTGCTTAATGCAATTAATTTTGTCACTTTTGAATTTTGACAAGCAGTTATTAAATTTTGAGACCCAATGACATTTGTTTTTACAGCCTCGAATGGATTATATTCAAGTGCAGGCACATGTTTTAAAGCCGCTGCATGAAAAACATAATCAATTCCTTTTAAAGCATCCATTAATCTTTGATAGTCTCTTATATCCCCTATAAAAAATCTCAACTTTTTATGGTATTTTTTATTAATTTCGTTTTTAAATTGATATTGTTTAAATTCATCTCTACTGAAAATAACAATTTTTTTTGGATTATATTTTTTTAAAAGTTTTAGGGTTAGATATTTTCCAAAAGAACCTGTGCCACCAGTTATCAATACTGATTTATGATTTATCATTATAAATATTTATCACCTTTCAATCTTTTTCTAATTTTCTTTACTGGGCTACCATAATACACAAGGTTATCTTCACAATTTTTATTTATAAATGAATTTGATCCAATTATTGTATTGCTGCCAATTTTACAGTTATTTTGAATAATAACACCCAAACCCACATGAGTTTGCCTTCCTACTATAACGCCACCACCTGCAACAACACCAGGTCCACTACTCGAAAAATCTTTAAACCAATTATCATGGTCTAATGAAGAGGATGTGTTAATCAAACAATGTTTTCCAATTTTGGAGCCAAAATTTATTGTAACATTTGGCATTATTGCTGTTCCAGTTCCAATAACAACATTTTCATGGATTTTTGCTGTCTTTGAAATTACTGTCTCCCATATAAAATTTTTATATAGATTATTTATTTTATTATAAACTTTATATCTTATGTAATTGTCTCCAATACCAATAATTCCACAGCTATTTTTGATTATTTTTATATTATCTTTAATTTTTCCTAGGTTAAGGTAATTTTTATTTTTATATTTTATTATTGTTTTCTTGCTTTTGTAATCATCTACAAAACCCAAAAATTTATACTTTTTGTTATTTATTATTTCAGAAAAAATCACTTTAGCATGATCTCCTGATCCAAAAATAATGATATTTTTCATAAAGATTATTTTCTAAATAAATTTTTAATATTAAACATTTAAATTAAATTTTTTTTTATTTTCCATAATAATTCTTGCTATGTATAAATCTTGTTTATTATCGATATCTAAATTTTGGGGATACTGAGTTATGATGCCCCTATTATTTACATTAAAAATAGACTTAAATTTTTTAAAAGAATTAATTTTAGTTAAATAAAAGCACCCACAAGGTGTGTAGTTTGAGTCTATAAACTGGCGATTTGTTGCTTTTAAATTTTTTTTAATCAATAATCTCTGAGAGCGCATTCGAAAAATATAATTTGTGTTTCTATTTAAATTTTTTACACTAATGACACTCTTAATTCTTTTTTTTGATATTAGCTTAATACCTTCTTTGAAATTATATGGATCTCTAAACGGTTGTGTTGGTAAAAGTAGTATAAGTATTTCAAAATCATAATTTAAAAAATTTTTATGATTCAAGAGCTCAAATATTGCATCGTCAATTAATGAGGTAGAACTTGAATTTTTCTTGCTTCTTAAGAAGGACGAGTGTGCTCCTAATTTTTTTGATAGATTTGAATATTTATTAGAGTCAGTACTTACAAAAATAAAATTTTTTTTTAAATTTATTTTTTTTATAAAATTAATAGTGTGTTCTAATAAAGTTTTACCATTTATTTTTTGTAAGTTTTTATGTTTTAATTCTTTTGAACCAGATCTTGCTGGTATGAAAGTAAGATATTTATATTTTATTTTACTTAAATTTTTAGATTTTAGTTTCATTAAAATATTCTTCCCATTGTCCAAAATCTTTCCAATTTTTTTCGGTTATTGGATAACAATTAATTTTTTTTTTTAGTTTTTTAATTTTATTAATAAATTCGTTGATATCTTGGTATTTATTTTTTTGAATAAATTTAATCAATTTCTTATTCATAATATAAAATCCCGTGTTAACAAAAAAACTGTACTCTGGTTTTTCTATGAGTTTTAAGAAATTACCTTTAGCTCCAATCACACAAGTTCCATAAGGAATTTTATATTTTTTCTTAACAACAACAACAGTCATGTCAGATTGCTGATTATTGTGATATTCAAGAATTTTACTAACAGGCTCATCTAGTAAGATATCACAATTTGTAACAATAAAATTTTGAGAAATTTTTTTTTCTGGTATCAATCCCACTGCCCCTATTGTTCCAAGAGGTTTTTTTTCATTGATGTAGTCTATTTTAATTTTTTTTTCAGCTGAATTCAGATAGGATTTTAAAATATTTGATTTAAAATTAACTGTAATCCAAGTGTTTTTTAAATTACCTTTCTTAAAGAAATTTAATATGTGCGATATAATTGGTTTATCATTAACCGGAATCAGAGGTTTTGGCAGCACTTTAGTAAATGGAAGCAATCTGGTACCTTTTCCTCCAGCCATAACAACTAAATCAAAATCTGGCTTGGGTGCTTCTTTCTTTGAAAAAAAATCTGACCAAGAAATAACCTTGGTTAATTTTTTTTTATTAATTACTGGTATTATATTTATTCCATACTTTGTAAATAATTCTGTTATTAATAATTTATTATTTAAGTCTTTTTCTAATAATATTTTTGGTTTTTTATTGTAATACTTTTCTATTGAATTATTTAAATTTATTCCTCTTACTATAGGTAATCTTAAATCCCCATCAGTTAACGTACCTAATAAATTTAAATTTTTATTAACAACTACAAGACACTTATCTCCTGTTTTCCTTAACTTCAATATTGCTTCAGAAATCCTTGTATTTGATTTAATGCAAATATTTAAAAATGTTCTCATTAATAAACCTGTTGAAAAAGTACTTCACAAGAACCACATGGATTTTTGTATCTAAAATTTACTTCATCTATATAGTTGTTTGTAAAATATTGCCAAAAATCATTATTATAAATATTTGGTTTTCTCTTTATTCTGCACTGAAATCCAATTAACAAATCTTCCCAAGGAAGCTTATTTGCAAATACCATATTCAAAGAATCTTCTCTAACTTTCATAAATAAATGACGATTAATACTTTTCTTAACATTGTGGAATAGTTGAAATATTTTTGATGCTTTCAGCGTTTTAAATTTAATATTTTTTTTAGAAAAATCGATAATATATCCGTGATTATTAAATTTAAAATCATCATTTGTAGGTAGCAAATATAATATTAAATTTGCTTTAAAATCAGAATTTTTGAAATATTTTTCAATATACTCGCTTGAAAGATTTAAATATTTTTTTTTCGTTAAACTTATATAACTATCAATATATTTTTTATCGTTTTTTATTTGTTTTTTAAGAATATTAAGTTTCTTAAATTCAACTTTTGAGCTTAATTGAATGGTATCATGTTTACTTGTGTCTAAAATTTTAACCTTAGCATAAAGTTGCTTTGAATATTTTTTGAAGTTATCCAAATTATTTTTTTTATTATTATTTAAAATAAATTTATCTCTTGTAGCTTTTTCTGAGAAAAAACCAGCATAGGGAACAAAAATTTTACATTTAGTTTTATTAATTAATTGAACCACCATATTAAATATGGCTTTTCTGTTTCTATCTAAAATTCTTTCTTTCTCATCCCAAGAAAAATCATCAAAACACAATGGGAAACCTGACGCCCCTCCAGCAAATGATGACAAGAGTACATCTATATTTTCAGGCAAAATACCACCATTTAGATTATTGCAATCAACATTAAGAAGAATTTTTTTATTCCTTATCTCAAAATAAATACCACTATCATCCCTAAAATCCCCAGATTTTAAAATAGTAAAATTTATATCACTATCTTTAATTTTAAAAATATTATTAAAATCTAAATCATATATTTTTTTAAAGCCCAACCTTTTCAATAAAATTTTTGTGGAGTTAGTTGCAAATTTTGGAGTAATAATTGGAATACTTTTGTCGATTTTACTCAAAGTTTCTATGTGTAGATGGTCTGGGTGATTGTGAGAAATATAAATATAGCTTATATCTTTAATTAAATTTTCGTAATCAAATTTTGGCTCGTCTCTTAACCACCAGCCGTTACAAAAGGCAGGTCCTTTAAACCATGGATCAGTTAAGATTTTTGTTTTTCCATCAACTATTAATACCGATGCATGAGAGAGATACCTTATTTGTGTAATTTTATTTTTACTATATTTTGAATTAACTTTATTAAATTTAAGTGTTTGTTCTAAATCAAAAATCTCCAATTTTTCACCCCTATTCTTAAAAGAGATTTTTTTTTTGGAAATACCGTTTTTGTATTTTAGATCTTTAAAATTTAACTTCCATTGGTGCAAAGGACATGTCGCTTCATCTGTTTCATTTTTTTTTATTATCAATTTACCAAAATTATGATCACAAATCCTATTTACTACCCATTTGATCTTATTATCCTCTTTTTTAATAAAAAATTCATTAGTTGAATTGACTCCCTCATTAAGGTTTTTTATATCTAAGAAAGTCTTTTTTAATTTCTTTGTATGTACTGAAATTTTTGATATTAACTCAATCATTAAAAATCTAAGTCCACAAACTTTTTATAATTAACATTTAATAAATTAATTTTTTTTAAAAATTTTATTGAATTACTAATAGCATTTTTTTTGTAATATAAATTATCTGCATTTATTTTTTTTTTTGAATTAATAAATTTTTGAATATCTTTTTGAATATTTTGATATTTGAATATTTTTATCGTAGAATTTTTTGAGTAAAGTCTTCCGTTCTGCCTGTTTCCCAAACAAAAAAAAACTTTATTAAAATATGGAGCCTCAATAATTCCACTTGATGAATTTCCAATCATAAAATAGCAATGCTTGAGAAAATTAACATAATCAGTCCCCAGAGATTTAAAAATTTTATAATCTCCTCTTTTTTTTCTTAATTCTATATCCTTCAAAATATTATAATTATGAAGATCAGAATTTGGGTATGTAACAACTTTATCGATTTCTTTATACCTATCTAAAACTGAAAACATATTATTAGAAATTTTTTTGATTTCTTTATCATTTAAGCTACTATTTATTGAAACAAGTATAAATTTTTTTGAGATATGTTTATATTTTTTAAAAAAATCGCTTCTATCATTAGTTTTTTTTTAGAAAAATTATCTAAAGATAAAGATCCTATAATTCTAATTGATTTATTACTTTCACCTAATTGAACTAATCTTTTTTTATAACAAGAATGGGAGACCAAATGGAATGAAGACAGTTTAGTAATACAATGCCTATATTTTTCATCAATGCTCCCAAAAGAAACTTCGCCTCCATGAATATGTAAAATTGGTATTTGATTCTGAGTAGCAGCAATTGCAGCAGCTAAAGTTTCAGATCTATCACCTATTAAAACAATTATTGATGGTTTATCTTTATTTAAAATAAAACCAATTTTTTTAACTTGGTTGGAGAAAGATTTCAAAAGAGTTTTATTATCATTAGATTTTCCATGATTTGTTTTAATAAATTGAAACTTTTTATTTTTAAGAAAATTATCTTTTAAAAACTGTTTTTTAAAATTAAAATTATCTGAATGAAATATAATTTTTGTATTAAAGGCTTTACTGCATTCATTATATAAATCTTTCATGATATAAAACTCTGCCCTTGAGCCACTAATAAAAAAGATTTTTTTTATCCTGCTCAATTTTTACTTATTTACTCTAAGTTTTTCGTCATACTTTAAAACTCTCAACTCCTCATCATAGGAACCCATAAATTCATTTAGATTTCCCAATCTACTAGGACAAGTATTTTTCATATGACATTCTCTTTGACAATATGTTCCGTAATTTCCTGCGAGATGCTCTTCTCTCCATTTCTGAATTTTAGGACCATTCCAGGCTTTATCAAAACCATTTTCTACTACGTTATCAAAACTAATATGTTGTAATCTGCCACACGGACTTATATTTCCATCTAAATTAATAAACGGATGTTCGTAAACAGTGTAACAAATATTATGTAATCTTTTCATAGAAACAATTGGATCCATAGTAACATCCTCCATATCTGGTGAAAGCTGAATATCAAGTCCATAATGATCAATTCTACTCTTCCAATGTTTTAATAGTTCTATATGATCCTCTAATTTAGCTGGACCAATTCCTAGATCATTCATATGCTTTGTAATAAAAAGAGGTATAGTATGCATCTTCTTTATATTTTTTACATTCTTAAGCTTATCAATAGCATCCCAAAGTGATTTTATATTTACAGCTGATATAACAGAGTTGATTTGAAGTGGTATGTCACTTCTGTTTGATAAATCCTCAAGATAGCCGATGACTTTAGACTCGTCCGAACCTCTGTATTTCATGTTGGTTGATCCATCGAACCCATCTAGACTAATTTCAATATCTGTAATGCCTGAATTAATAACTTTAGTGACTATTTTTGGGTTAAGAGTTGTTCCATTTGTTGTTACTTTAACTCTTGGCACAATTGTTCTTGCAATTTTACTTAATTCAAAAATATCTTTATTTAAAAGAGGTTCGGCTAATCCACCCCAGTGAATACACTCAAATCCTTTTAATTCTGGTAATAATTTTCTTAACTTTTCCTTATCGCCATTTCTTTCAAGGTAACCACTATCCTTGATATGTTTCTCTTCTCTGTGACACCAAACGCATTTTAAGTTACACTTTGTGTTTATTACAACACCCACTTCTCCTAAGGACTTTTTGTCTGTTGTAGCAATTGTAGTTGACTTTTCTTTTAAGGTTAATAGTTCAATATATTTAATTAATCTCCCTGGACTATCTTTAAAAAAATTTAAGAAATTTTTAAACTGAGTATTGGGTATATTTGCTTCTTGGTTGTCAGTACTTTTGTTCATAAGTTGAACATATAGTTCATTTAATGAACAAACAAGAAGTTTTTTTAGACTAATTGATTGGATTTGTATTTTTTTTTACTTTTTTTTCCTATTAAATTCCATAAAAAAGATGGACTCTTACCCTTTTTTGGCCTTTTAACTGATAAATTCTTTAGAGAAAATACTTCTCCAATATTAATATTTGTTTTTGTGTAAATTGATTTTTTTACAATTTTTGCATTTTGTTGTTCCTTACTATTAATTTTTTTTAAAAATGAACCTAACATTAATTCAGTTTCTCTTATTTTTTTTACAAACAAACTAAAATCTATGTAATTTAAAGATGACGAATGATCAGGGCCTTTTGCATTATTATCAAGTGTAAAATGCTTTTCTATAATTTTTGCACCTAAAGCAACTGCAATTGAGGGAGCGAATATACTTCTGCTATGATCTGAAAAACCTATATTTAATTTATATTTATTTACTAAAGTTGAAATAAAATTTAAATTTAGTTCTGTTAATTTTGTTGGATATAAACTTACACAATGCAAAATAGAAACCTTATTTTTTAAAAATTTTAATTTTATTTTGTTTAGTTTTATGTTTTTAATTTTTTTTAATGTCGGATTTCTGTTGTTGCTTGAATAAGCGTAACATACAGTTTTTAATGCAAGGTCGATTTCATGTAAATTTGACATACCAGTAGATAATATTATTTTTTTTTTACTCTTTGCTATTTCATAAATTAATGGGAGATTTGTTAGATCGCCAGATCCAATTTTATAAATCGAAGAATTTAAAATTTTTTTACAAAAGTTAAAGCTTCCAATATCAAAGCATGTTGCTATCAGTTTTATTTTTTTAATTTTGCAAAATAAATTAATTTTAATAATATTTTTTTTTGATAACTCGTATTTTTTTAATAATTCATATTGATTTTTATCAATTTTTTTTTGATATTCAGCAGCTCTGGTATTTTTAATAACTATTTCATCGGTATTATATACTTGTAATTTTACAAAATCTGCTCCTGCGATTTTAGATTTTAAAATTAGTTTTTTTAATTTAGCGTAACTACCATCATGATTAACACCAATTTCAGAAATTATACTTGTTTTCATTTTTTTATAAATTCGAATTCGTTACTTGGCAGCAAGATAATTTTAGAAAAAAAATTATTATTAGTATTTTTCATTGAAGGAAAAATTTTTAAGTAATTATATTTATTTATATTTGACCAGGCTCTTTTTGCTTGAATATTATTTTGATTTAAATGAAGTAATAATTTATTAATTTTTATCTTTTTGTCTTTAATTATTAAAAGTTGCATCCAATTATTACAATTACTTCCATTTTTTTGTTTATAAATCTCAAAATATTTTTGAGAGTTAGTAATATTGTTTATCAAATATTTATTAAGCTGATTTTTTTTTTTAATTATTTTTTTTAAATTATTTATCTGCGTATAACCTATAGCAGCATTTAAATTTGGCATTTTATAGTTGTATCCAATCTGATCATAATGAATGTCATACTTTTTAAAAACTTTTGAAACATTTGAAATATGTCTTGCTTTTTTCGCTAATAGATTGCTATTTGTAAGAAGGGCACCTCCTCCTCCAGTGGTAATAATTTTATTTCCATTAAAACTTAGAATTCCAAATTTCCCAAATGTTCCAACATGTTTATTTTTATAAAAAGATCCCAGTGCCTCTGCTGAATCCTCTATGAGAGTAATGTTGTATCTTTTACAGATAGATTTCAATTTGACTATATTAAACACATAACCATAGGAATAAGTAGGTATACACGCTTTAATTTGCTTGCCTGTTCTTATGTTAAATGTTTTGCCTCCTCTTCTAGTACATATTTTTTTCAAATATAATTCTAATTTTTCTAAGTCAATACAAAGAGTTTTTTCACTGCAGTCTACGAAATGAGGTGAAGCTCCTAAATAACGACAAGCATTTGCACTAGCAATAAAATTAAATTTTGGGATTAAAACCTCATGCTGGGAATTAATATCTGATAGTAAAAGTGATATGTGAAGTGCGGATGTACCACTTGATAAGCATATGGCATGCTTAACCTTAGTAAATTTTTCAATTTTTTTTTCAAATTTTTTAACATAAGGACCAACAGACGAAACATAAGAGCTATTAATTACTTTTTCTAAAATTTTTTTTTCTTGATCTTTTAAAATTGGTTTATGCAAATTTCTAATTTTATTTTTTGACCTATATAGTCGAGAAATAGTATTTGAAATTTCCTCATAGATATTTTTCATTTAAATTGTATTTTTAATATTTTCCATTTTTTTTTGAAATTTATAATTTGTTAAGAAATTTTCTAAGATTTTTTGAAATTCATTTAATTTATTTATCTTATCAGAGTGTGAGAAAATTTTTCTTATATTTATTTTTTTTTCATCAAAAGGTATTATTAAACAATTACCAAACTCAACTGATTTTTTTATTTCATTCTTAGTTATCATTTCCTCTTCATTTTTTTGACCTGTGAATAAATTTTTATTAAAATTCACATAATATAAATTGTTTTTAAGATGATTTTTTTTTATTTCTGTAATCTTAAAGTTGTTAATTGATAAAATTTTATTAGCCAAATCTTTTATATATATTTGTTTTTTTAATTCTTTAGTTTTTGGTACAAGTATTTTATTGTTGCATTTATTTAATAATGATTTTAAACATAAATTTACTGCTTCCTCGTGTGTTATAAAAAATCTTTTAACATTTAGTGGTATGCCTAAAGGTTCTTTGTTTTCAATTTTATCTATTATATTTTTTAAAATACTTCCATTTGAGAAACTTACATTTGCAAATCTTACAGAAGATACTTGGACATTTTTATTTATTTTTTTAAATTCACTTAATTTACATTCCATAATTTTTTTTGTTGCACCTAGTATGCTAGTTGGATTGACGGCTTTATCTGTCGATATAGAAAAGACTTGAGTAAGCTTTTTACTTTTAATTGATTTAACACTTAAAAAATCTTTGGCATTTGTATTTAACATATATTTAGCGCTTAATAAATTGCCCTCAGACCTAACATGTTTAACAGCTGCAAAATTTAAGTAATGCGTAACGTGCCTCTGTTCTATGAAACTGTTTATTTCTATAGAATTTAAATCTGTACAAATATAGTCTATTTTTTTTAATTTATTTTTATTACAAAATATCGCTAATGATCTGTTAAGTTCTGTTAGTCCATTTTCATCCTTATCTAAAAGTATTAATTTTTTAAAATTAAATCTTACAAAATTTTTACAAAAAAAACTTCCGATTGAGCCTGCTGCTCCTGTTATCAATACAATTGAAGAATTAAATTTTTGATTTAATTCTTTGTTTTCAAATTTGTTTAAATTGAACCTGTTCCTGGGTGTTATAAATTTTTTATCAAAAAATTTTATTTTAGAAATTTGCATACATCATTATTTATACCTGATTTCTTAGTACAAATTTGTTGTTTTTATCTAAATACCATAAGTGAGGTGGTCTAAAAGTATCACATAATTCAGCAAAATATTCCTCGGTAAAATTTGGCTCCTCAACAAGTTCTTTTGACTCAGGGAAAAAATTTGGATTGATAGATAGCCATTCACATATTTCTTTCATATATCTTTTTGGATATTCGCCAGAAAATTTCCTAATCAACTGTCTGGCCTCTTCTAAGTCTAAATCTTTATTTCTCGTTTCTTGTGATGCATCATAGTGCGCTCTCCCTACACCAAATTTAATGAAAGCTGTATAATAGTGTAAATCATCAAGTTTATCATCTAAACTTGCATGTTTTTGATAAGTACCTGGAGTTCTTTCATTAGACAATTGAAAATCTTCAGAATTTTTTTTTGTAAAATAATAATTTCCTTGTGGGTGCCAATCATGAAAGTAACTATAAGTAATACATTTAATATCAGCTGATCTAAGTTGATCCACAGTCATTGGTAAATAGGCATCTAGATTTGGACTTTCTTTACCTAACTTTTCTTTTAAAATTTTATATGGTATTCCAGAAATAAATAACTCATCTTCGGGTTTCCTGCTATGAAGCTCTAAAATAACATCTTCATTATATTTGTAATCTTTTTTACCTTGATCATATTCCATTGGATTTTCTCCATAAATAACCAATGGGGTTTTTGTCATACTTGCAAATTTATTTGGAAAAGCTTTTTGTCCCATGATCCATGGTTGAAAAGGATGGAGCATATTGTCGATTGCAAGTCTTGTTATTAATCTGTGGACTTTTCCATTTAGAGTATAATTATAATTTGTGAAACCAGCGTTAATCCAATTAATTAAATTGTGATAACCAACTTGTGAATATATATTAGGAGCAAATGTACATGTAATAGGATTCATATTATATTTATATTTAAGTTCATAAGCTACCTTAAAACTATCTTTACCACCTGATCCAGGACACACACAATCATATGAGCCATTCCTACTCCGATACTTGTCCATTAATGCTCTGAATTCATGTTCTCTTTTTTCCCAATCAATTTCTTGCTCTTTTGTTTTTCTATATCTGCAGGCATGACAAATACCATCTTTAAATTCTATTGTAAGTTTATGATCTTTTTCATCACTTCTATGCTCAACAGTTTGTGCAGGCTTCTGATTTGACATCAAACATGTTTTACAAAATTCAACTTTTGATGGCAGATTATATAAAGTTTTCTTGGAATTTTCTTTTTTATACTCTTCCAAATTTTCTTGAAATTTCTTTCTTTTTTTTGAAATCATAATAACTAAGCTAAATATTTTAATTAATTTTTTTTGTTACTATCAGATATTTCTATTTCTTTTTTTAGTTGATCGTATTCTTTTAATTTAATATCCATAAATCTTCTTGTAAGTCTTATTTTATGTCTTAAACCTTCTGAGGTGAGTAAGTAAATATAGTCAAATTTTTTCTTACTGTTAGAAAAATTGTTTATTTTTATTAATCCTTGATTTGCCATTGCTTTTACTAAATAATTAAGTTTTCCTAGACTTATTCCAAGTTCAGACGCAAGGTCCCTTTGCGAGGCATTTGGATTTTTATGTACTGATCTTAAAACCTCAAGGTAATCTTGATTTTCTTTTTTGTTCATTACTTGAACATATAGTTCAATAAATGAACATTCAAGTATTATTTTTATTTTTTTGTTTATTTTTATAAATTGAATAAATTATTGAAAACAATATACAATTTTAATAATTAAATTATTATTAATTTTATGAAATTTAAATTCATTGGAAATGCTTGTGGAATATTCACGGGCTGTAAGGGGACAAAAATTCTTTGTGATCCTTGGATAGTTAATGGTGTATTTGAGGGTAGTTGGTTCCACTATCCACCTCTTGATACTAAGATTGATGATATCCAAGATGTGGACGCAATATACGTAAGTCATATTCACCCTGATCATTATGATCATAGGAATTTCAATTTTTCAAAAAATATTCCTATTATTCTGCTTGATGAAGGAGGTAATTTTTTAAAAAAAAACCTTGTTACGAACGGATATAATAACTTTATTGAAATTAAAAATGATGAGTCAAAAGAGTTTAACGAATTTTCTTTGACAATGTATAAACCTTTCACTGGTCATTTATATGAAGAGTCATTACTTGGAAATTTAATAGATAGTAGTTTAGTTTTAAGAGATCAAAAAACAACTGCAATTAATTTTAACGATAATACTCCTGATATAGAGTCATGCAAAAAACTAAAAGAAAAATTCAAAGATATTGATCTTGCTATGCTAAATTACAATGCTGCAGGCTCCTATCCATCTTGCTATCAAAACTTAAGTGAAGATGAAAAAATAAAAGAACATAATAGAATATTAAAGAGAAATTTTGATCATTTATGTAGTATAATACCCATCTTAAAACCTAAAGCAGTTTTGCCATTTGCTGGAGCATATGTACTTGGTGGTAAAAATTTTTATAAAAATAAATACCTAGGCACTACAACCTGGGATGTATGTGCAAAATATTTAAATGATAATTTAGAGGATAATAGTAAAATTATATGTTTAAGAGAAAACCAAACTTATGATCTCTTGAGCCAAAAAAGTCTTGAAAAATATGAAAAAGTAAATCCTGAGCATATGAAGAAATATATTAAGGGACTTAAAGATATAAAGTATGAATACGAACATGACGAACATCCAGACGTTGATGAATTAAAAAAAGATTTAGATTTAATAAAAAGAAAATTTAGTGAAAAGATAAAAAAACTTAGTTTAAAAATTCAATCAAACGTTTATTTAAATATTAAGGATGAAAATATTAAAATAATTAATGGTAAAAATCCTGACCAAAAATTAATATGTAGTATGGATTTAAGGTTGTTAAAGCGAATTATTCATAAAAAATCACATTGGAATAACGCTGAAGTTGGTGGGCATATAGAATTTTTTAGAGATCCAAATAAAATGGATCCAGATGTACATACATCTTTATCTTTTTTTCATTTATAATAAATGCAAACAATTGCAATTTTGTCCACTAAAAAAGATCCACTATTGGGGCATCTTATTAAAAAAATTTATAAAATTAAAAATTTAAATTTTATTATTATTTTTGCTAAAATTTCCCTACAAAATTCAAATAAAAATCAGAAAATTTTTAAAGATAGAACTGGAGATTATTTTAAAACAAAAAAAGAAATTTCTGCTATTGATATTAAAAAATTTAACTTCAAATCACATAATTCAGTTAGGTTTAAAAAATTTATATTAAAAAATAAAATAAAATATCTCTTTAACAGCTCCACCCCTGGTAAAATTGAAAAAAAAATACTCGAAGCTGTTAAGGGTGTAATTAATATTCATCCTGGTATACTTCCAAAATATCGGGGCTGTACTAACGTTGAGTGGGCATTAAATAACGAAGATCCTATTGGTATTACCGCACACTTAATGAATGAAAAATATGACTCTGGTCCAATAATAAAAAGGAAAATTATAAAATTCAAAAAAAAAAATATTAACGAATACAAGGACATAAGAATCCTTACTTACTTGGAGCAAATAGAATTAGCTAAAAGTATATTTAAATTAATTGTAAAAAATAATATCAAGTTAAAAAAGCATAAGGTAAAAAAAAATAGCTTTTATCCAATAATACCTAACAAAATTTTAATTAATGTTAAAAAAAATATAAAAAATAAAAGTCTTATATTTAATAGAAAAAATTTATTATAATTCTTAAATCAAATTTTTTTTATAAAAATTTTTTTCAGTGCATAAATCAAGCCAATTGAGCTATTAGTACTGGTCAGCTGCACGCATTACTGCGCTTCCACATCCAGCCTAT
>MDTG01338665.1_pt1 | contig 67472 bp, 64 predicted proteins | sample 811421 | NCBI WGS metagenome assembly MDTG01 (sample SAMN05326645, study PRJNA326480) | marine metagenome | isolation source: seawater | place: Pacific Ocean: South East | collected 2011
TAACAGATATATTCCTAATTTCTTTTGAATCGGTAGACACAACAACTCTATCAATCAATTTACATTGCTTTGCTGCAAGTATTGTCCAGTATATTAAGGGTTTATTATCAAAATTTATAATATTTTTATTCTTTATTCCCTTTGAACCACCGCGAGCTGGTATGATTGCTAGAAATTTCATTTAATATGTAATTTTCTTTTGAATATTGATTTTTTCTAACTGTTTTAATATTTTGATAATGTTTTTCGCTGAGTTTCCGTTTCCATAAATTGATTCGCTTTTATATTTTTTTTTTGTTAGTTGTAGTTTAAGTGCGTCTGATATTTCTGTATAATTATGGTTCACATCTATAACATTATTTCCTCTTTGTCTCCCATTTTGTCTACTTCCTATGTTAACACATGGCACACCTATAAAATTCCCTTCTCTTATTCCACTTGATGAATTTCCAAGAATACAATGACATTTACTAAGTAGATTTATGTAATTAAATAACGAAATATTTTTAAAGAATCTTATTTTTTTATTATAATTAAACTCTCTAAACTTTCTGATTGCTTTTGAAACCTTTGCTGAACCTGCATCCGCATTTGGCCATAAAACTAAAAACTGTAGTTCAAACTTTGAAATAACTTTAAGGGTTGTGTTCATTTGTTCCTCAGCCTCGTGAAACTCAGTGGTTACTGGATGTTGACTGACGATAACAAAAGGTTTATCAAAGTCTAGTTCATCACCCACACCAAAATGATTAATTTTTTGGTTATCAATTTTTTTCTTTGAGTTTAAAATTTCTTTTACTAAATCAATTCTTGGACAACCTACATTAAAAATACTTGATTTTTCCTCTCCCATCTTTTGAATTCTTGATGCAGCATCAGCACTAGCTGGGAAATGAATATGTGACATTTTGGTAATTGAGTGTCGAATAGATTCATCTATAGTTCCGGTTACTTCTCCACCCATTGTATGTGCTATGGGTATGTTCATGTAAGATGCCGCAAGTACAATTGACATAACTTCAAATCTATCACCAACTGCAAAAACCAAATCTGGTTTTATCCTGGAAAAGACTCCTGCCAACTCAATTAGTCCAAGTCCAGTTGATTTTGCCATTGTTAAAGGGCTCTCACCCTCAATTAAATTAAAAATTTTTTCATTAACCTCGAAGCCATCTTCAGATATTAAATCTGAGACCTCACCATATCGTTCAAGTACGGATGAAGCATATAAAACTAATTGACAAGTTAGTGATGGAGAATTTTTAACTTCACACATGACAGATTTGATTGAACTATAGTTTGCTCTTGAACCAATTATGAAACAAACTTTGCTTAACATAAATCTGATTTTTTTAGTTTGTGATTTTTTTTTAGGTTTGATTTTACTTTTTTACCTAAAACTTCCTTGTATTTCATTACAGAAATCCCGTCTCCAGGTTTTTTAGAATCAATATAGGCAATCGATATAATACTTCCTTTAGAAATATTTTTTTTTAAAACTAAACTTTTTTCAAATACTTTTTTTGTAAGTAAGTAATCAGAGGTATCATCTTTATTAACTGGATTATTTATGATTTTCCATATATTTTTAAGTTCTTTTGAAAAAATTTTAAATTCTTTAGGTTCCATTGCGTTACAAGCATCGCTACCGTACATTGCATTTGAAAATGTAATGTGTTTTTCTATGGTTTCAGCTCCTAGTGCTATCGCTCCTACACCTGCTGCCATACCATTTGAATGATCAGAAAGTCCAACCGGAAGATTATATTTTCTTTTCATTTCTTTAATAATATTTAAACCTATTTTTTCACTGGGACATGGGTATAAACTGGAACATTGCATAATAGTTAAATTATTTTTTTTTAAAATCTCAACAGCTTGATCTATTTCTTTCCAATTATTCATTCCGGTAGATAAAAATAAATTTTTATTTGTCTTTGATATACTTTCTAGCAATAAACGATTAGTAACTTCTCCTGATGGAATCTTTATATTTTTACACCCAATACTATTAATTATGGATAACGCTTTTTTTGAAAAAGGAGAAATAACAAATTCAACTTTATTTTTTAACGAAAAATCTAATAATTCTTTCCATTGAGAGATTGTAAATGCTGTTCTTTTAAAATAGTTGTATCTTTTTTCATTAGTAAAATAAGAGGGAGCTGGAGCATCTTTCAAGCTTTCAGACTCTGGAATATGCAATTGAAATTTAACATGAGTTGCTCCGCAATTTTTCGCTAATATAACTAAATTTTTTGCATTTCCAAAGGATCCATCATGAACAGAACCAATTTCAGCTATTATATTCAATTTTTTTTTCATATATATTTATTTAAAATTTTATACCACTGAATAATATTTACCAATTGCCAAAGAAACATCATGTGATTTTCTTTTTTTAAATTATTATTAATTATTTTCTCGTGCTCATTAATAATTTCAAAAACTATATGATTATTATATATACCCAACGATTTGAAGTAAGAACTATTTATTTCATCTTTTAAAAAGTCCATATTTTTACCAGAAAACCAAAGATGTGCTGGAGCGTTCCAACCCGTTTTTTTTATTCGATTTCTTGTGGATTCTGGAAGTATTCCTCTCATTGCTTTTCTTAATAAGTACTTAGTTATTCCGTCTCTTATTTTAAAATTAAAAGGGATAGAAAACATAAACTCAGCTATATTCTTATCCAAGAATGGATTAATAGTTTCAAAACCAAAAAAAGATCCATGCCTATCTTGTGCTCTGAGACAGCATGGAAGAGTTTCAAAAAATAAATCCTGATAAGTTCTATTTGTTAAATAACTTTTTGAAGGTGAATGCATATTAATATGCATACCTTCAAAATTATAAAAATCTTTATCGATAGCTTTTTTATATTTATTTAGTCTCATTATATCAGGTTTACAATTTCCTGGTTTCGATAAGTCAGTAAGACTATTGATTAGTTGTTCAGCTATAAATTTGTCCTTCTTATAAAGTGAATGGTTATGATATTTAGTCCAAAGTTCTATTTCAGTATTAAGTGTTCTAGAATTACTAATTTTATGATCAGCAAAAAACATTGGAAAATATTCATATTCTCCAGCATTAAATTCGTCTCCACCTAGACCACCATAAACAATCTCATACCCTTTTTTTGACAAATGTTCAGATAATAAATAATGAGATAACCAAGTTGCAGTTGCAACCGGTTCGTTATTAATTAAAACAATCTTTTCAACATATTTTTCTAAATCAATCGTGTTTCCAATTTCAAGCTTTTCCCATTTTTTTGTTTTAGTTTTGACAACATCCATTATTTCATCTCTTTCATCATATTCTCGATCTTTATAAAGAATAGAAACTGCATCAAATTTTTTATTATATGCAAAACATGAAGAAGAAATTACTGAAGAAGAGTCTAATCCACCAGACAATGTAAAGATCTTTTTTCTATTAGAAATATTTCGTTTACGAACTGAGTTAATAATTAATTCTTTATAATTTTGTACCAAATTTATTTCTGATAATGTTTCTGATTCAATTTTTACATCCGAGAAAGACCAATATCTTTTAATTAAAAACTTATTTTCATTTGTAAAATAAGAAATGAAAGACTTAGCTGGTAATTGACTTATGCCTTCATATGGCGAACTATCAGGAATGTTATCAAATAATCGGTAATGTAAACCAGAAAATCTTGCTGCATAGTGTTTGTTAATTTTTTTAGAAACAAGGTGGGTTTTTAATATTGGAAATGGTTGAGATGAAAATACAAAATGAGTTTTAAAAAATGAATAATAGAAGGGCTTTACGCCAAATAAATCCCTACCAAAGAAAAATTGCTTATTTTTTTTATTATAATAAATAATTGAAAAATCACCTTCCATATGTTCTATAATCTTATTAAATGAATGTTTATTAAAAAGATCAAGTAGCATGTCTAGATCTTCAAAATTGGATTTAAATCTTTTTTTAAGAATATCGTAATTATAAATATTTCCATCTAATAGGACAAAGTTATCTTCAAATTTAGAAAATTTAGTTAGAATATTGTTATTACATCTTGTGTGAATTATATAATTATCTCCAATCAAATGTTTGGATAATTTTCCTGATAATACACCAGAAAAATTTTGATCTTTAAAATTGTTAAATTTTTCTTTATTTTTTGTAATAAGACCAATAAATCGCGTCATTATTGAAATATTCCTTCTACATTAAATAAATCAGAATTGTCAAATTTTTTTGCTGTTTCACCGACTTGACAATCTAAAATATTTCTTACTACATGTGGATTTCCACAATTATCGATTAAAAGTTTATTTATATCTTTATATGAAATTTCTCTTTTTTCATCTTGAGATTTTATATTTCTAATAGTGTAGATCTGAGGTGGTAAATTATTTAGGGCTCCTAAAAATTTTTCTTTTTTTCTTACTAAAATGCTACCTTTACCTTTAAATCTATTTTTTCTCTCACCTTGAAAAGAATTTCCTACAATCATTTCATCTCTAAAAATAGATAAACCCCTGACAAAATTATAGTTATTATCTTCAAAAAAAGATTCATTTATAAATTTACTATTAATCTTTATACCTCCACATGATTTTTCCCACATCCTGTAGGAATCTGAAATCAATAGTTGATTTTTTAAAATAATAACATCATGGATACCCATATTAGGATATGAAAATATTTTTATTTTTCCATTTCCAATTAGACCAATTGCGCTTTTTTTGTTAATTCTAAATGCAGTAAAAACAATTGAATCCTTGTAGGCTGAAACTCCATTAATATGATTGTGATCACTCATAATTGGATGATTATCTTGACAGAAAAAAGGTGCTATATTTCCTATAAAATTTCCATTTTTTTTGTTAATTATAGTCAAACTATTCTTGAATGTATTTGCTATCCAGAGGTTACTACCTAAAGTACAAATTTGGTGAAACCTACCAGAATGGTCAGTAGGAAAAGAATACAATAATTTAAAGTTATTTAGTTTTTTCTTAATTTTAAAATTTCTTTTTACTAAAATTAAACTTTTGTCTAAGTCAAAGACTGATAAATATATGTCATTAGAATCAACTGATATTCCGAAAGTATTTAAACCATTTTTTTTTTCAAGAAAGTCTTTATTTAATGAATAAATTCCCCTATTGGTTGATATTATATATTCCCCTTGTATTATAAAATCGTGTTTTTTTTTTTTATTAAAAAAAAAAAAATTACTAAAATAAAAATTTAGCTTTTGAAGACTATAAATTACGATTTGTTTTATTAAATCAAAAAAAGTCATGTTACGTTTTTTTTGTTGCTAAAATAAATTTCCAATAATGAGGGTAGTCAATTATCATTTCTTTTTTACCACTAGTTCTTTTATCCTTAATAATTTTTACATCAAAATTGTACGATTGAATAAATTCTATAAACTCTTTAATGTCATAAGTATTAACATAAACTGATAGATTATTATTTTTATCATCAAGATATTTATCAACAACGTATTTGTAGTCATTTTTCTCGTTAATTGACTCACGTAAAATTAGAGATTTTTTTGTACTTAATAACATTCTTTCTAAATTTTTGTGATAGTTTTCAATATTACTTAAAAAATTCATACATAATATATGGTCAAACTCACCCCTAAAGTCTTCTACTCGTAAATTTTTCAATCTAGAATTTAAACCATGCTTACTCAAAACTTTATTGCCATTTTTTATAAATTCATTGTTGGCGTCAATCCCAAAATATTCAATCTCAGGACATCGTTTTTTTATAGAATGATACGCATATCCCGTTCCACATGCAACGTCTAGAATAGAGTCACCTGGTTTTGATAATGATTTCAAGATTTCAGCTGCCTGGGCGGCGCATTCCATTTCAGGAAATTCTTGTCTAACTCTTTTTAAATAGAGGTCTAGAAGTTTTTTAGACTTATTCCATGTAAAAAAATGATCAAATCCATCTGTATTAATAAAACTTTTGGAATTATTACTCATTTTTTGCAAAAATAACGAAAGCTGACGCTAAAAAGAATCCCCTCCAATCATAAGGATCTTCTAATTCTAAACTTCTTTTAACAAAAGTTTTTGGTATTTGCTTTTGATACATAGGTGGAAATGCATGAAAATGATAGAAAAGAATATTTACTTTCTTAAAACCCAGCGCCTCGAATTTTTTTTTTAAGATAAATGGATTATTAGTTTTTGATAAAATTTGATCATATCCTGAAACACCATCTTTTGCATTTCTGATTTCAGGTTCTTTCATATTAAAATTTTTTTCTATCTTTTTTAAAATTAAGTCAATTTCTTTTAAATCACAATTTATTTTTGAATCTTTAAATCCTAGCAATTCATTTCTTAAGAAATCACTCGTATATCTATTTTGTGTAAACATAGAAAAAAGAGAATTTCTTGCCTCAACTAAAATAATTCCCTTTGGTTTTAAAACCGATTTTATATTATTTAAAACAATGTTTTCCTCAGCATCTGTTAAATGAGGAAAAACTCCAAATGAAATAATTGAATCATATTTTTTTAATTTTTTTTTATAAGAATCTTTTTTTGTTGCACAACCTTTCCAAATTTTGGTTTCATCTAGATTATTAATTTTAAATATTTTTCTACCCTCATTGATCATCTCTTTAGTTAAGTCAAATCCATAACAATCTAGTTTTAATGGAAAAAGTTCTCTTAGCATTGATGCTGGTCCACATCCAACATCTAATAAAGTTTTAGCTTTGGATTTTTTAATCAAATCTTTTACTAATTTTAAATGAACTGGCGGATAATTATTCCTAGATTTATAATATTCATCGTAATAAGTAAGTCCCCAAGATGAATAGCAATCTTGAATAGTTTTTTTGTTGTTTTCAGAGCTCATTCTAGCCTAATGTATACTGCATTTCGGGTATTTTTTTATTAGTTTTAATATTTTTCTTAATAGTATAACGGAAAGCTAAATAAGGAAGGAAAACTATAACAAACAAAAACGCCAAAAAGCAATAATTTTTTGCGAAATTATGAGATAACTTTAAAAAAAAAAATTGTTCCTTTCATGTAATTTCTAAAATATTTAAATAAAATTACTAGTATAGAAAGCCTGCTCAGTATTTGCTTAACACTTGTAATCACTATATAATCTCCTTAATCTTATTATAATAAATTTTTGCTATTTCAAAATCACCTTTATGATTTAAATGTATTCTATCCGTAAATAATTGATCTTCAATATTTAGTTTCTCAAAAAATTTTGCGCAATCAACAAATATTTTTGCATGTATTTTAGAATTTTCTTTAAGCATTTCCATTAACTTTGGCATGTGTTTATTTATTTTGCTGTCGTCATCACTAAAATTATTAGTATTTTTTATAATCTCTACCTCATTTTTATTTAATATTTTTTTATTCCATATCATGGGCTGTTGCCCCCAAATAAATTTTGATTTCTTATTGCATACAAAGTTTTGAAATTGAGATTTTCTGTATATAAAAGCCTTTACTATTTCATGAGGAACATTTTTGAAAGGCCATGGCAATTCGATTGTGTTGTTAGTTTCTGTGTCAGAATTGTGAACAAACTTTCCCCAGTGTTCAAGTTCACAGGGATATGTAATATAATATTTTTTTAATAAATATGAATCTGTGTAGGCACTATAAAAAGCATCGTTACCTCCATCATGACTAATCACAATTTCAGGATTAAGATAATCCGCAAATGATATGTAAGTAAACATTTGATCCATTACCGTCATTGCTACTTGACCAAAATTTAAAACTAAAAACTTCAACCCTTTTTTTTTAATTTGAGGATCCTCATTGAGTATTTTTTCTAAAGTACTACTCCAAGTCTCAGAAAAAATACAGTCTATGCTCCATGTTGTAGAACCACCAAAAGTACATATTAATTTGGTATTTTTATCTCTTCTTTCATATATGGAAATGTCATCTTTTTGTCTAAATCCCATTTGGTTTACTGGACCTTGTCCCAACATTCTATAAAAATAACTTCTTGGAAAAAATAGAAAATTCTTTTCTAATCCTTTAGACATTTTGCCAAAAATTGTTTTTTCTATATTATTTGTATACGATGAACCATCAATCTTTTTAATTTTGAGTCTATATCTTAGATCTTTAATGAGGATAAAATAACAGCTTTGTACAAAAGTATTCTTCAGAGATATTGTTTGTAAGTTTTCTCCAATCTTTATACAAGCGTCATAGTGAGAATCAAGTTGATTAATATTTACTGTTTTGATATCGCTCTTTTTCAAATAATTTATATTTTTAGCATTTAAATTTAAAAAACTTATATTAGAAAAATCATAAGAGACTACAAGGTCAATTATTCTATTTAATTCGTTATTTGATATTTTTTCGAAAGCGTTAATAATTAGAGTTTTTTTCATTTGATTAATTTGCATTAAATACGTTAGTTTTAGTAAAAACATCTTTACCAATTACTAAATAATCAATATTACTTAGTTCAAAGGTTCTAAAGGCATCTCTTACACTTGAAACAATTGGTTCACCTTTTAAATTAAACGATGTATTTAATAAAATAGGTGTTTTTGAAATTTCACCAAACTTATATATTAGTGAATAAAATAGAGGATTTAATTTTTTTGAAACAGTATGAACTCTTGCAGTGTTATCAACATGAACTATGGCGGGGGCCTCTTTAATAGCTTTTTTCTTTACATCAGAAACAGTTAACATAAAATTTTCCGGTGAAAATTGATTTATTGAATTGTTTAGATCAAAATATTCTGAAGCTCTTTCAATTATTACCGAAGGGGCAAAAGGCCTGAAAATTTCTCGATATTTAACTACTAAATTAACTTTTCTTTGAATATTTTTATCACATGGATTTGCGAGAATACTTCGTGCTCCAAGCGCTCTTGGTCCCCATTCCTCTGACCCTTGATACCAGCCAATAATATTTCCATTAAAAATTTTTTTAGAAATAAAATCAGTCAATAAATCATTACTCTTAAAAGTTGTGATCTTATTCTTAGGATAAAAGCTTTTAATATCATCAAGTTCTTTTTTTGATATAGAGTTGCCGAGGAAAATATTATTCGAAGGTAGAATATCATCCTTTAAAATACTACTTACAAAATATTGTGCGCAGCCAACGGCACATCCAGAATCTCCAGGCGATGGATAAACATATAGATTATAATCATTGAACACTTTTTGAATTTTTCTATTAGCGAGACCATTAAGTGCTACTCCTCCAGCTAAAACGATATTTTTACTTTTAATTTTTGAGGTTGCAAATTTTAAAACTTCAATAATTATATCCTCTGTAACTTTTTGAACACTTGAAGCAATGTCTGCAAACCTCATATTATTTTCTTTGGTAGCAATATCATCACTTTCGATACCAAATTCAGAATTTGGATTTCGAGGTTTTCCAAATATTTTTTCAAATTTTTTAGTAAATGGTTTTTCAGAATTTAATGAAAAATTAAAAAAACTTTGCTTTAAAAAAATCCTTCCTTTTTTGACAAAAATAAGTTTCTTTACATCATCATAATATTTTGGTTTACCAAAACCAGCCATACCCATGATTTTATATTCACCCTCATTAACTTCAAAACCAAGGAATGAAGTAAATGTACTATAAAACAGACCTATAGAATTAGGAAAATTTGAAGAAATCAGTTTTTTTATATCCCCTTTTTCACCAAGGCAAAGTGTTGAGGTTTCAAACTCACCCACACCATCAATGGTCAAAATCAATGCATTATCAAATCCGGAGTTGAAGTATGCGCTCGCTGCATGAGATGTGTGATGATCACAAAAAAAAATTCTTGATTCAGAAATATTTAGCTTTTTTGATATCTGATTTATTGGGTTAAACTTTTCATTCACTATCCAATCATCAACAATTTTTAATAAAGATTTAAATTTTGAATAACTTAAAGAATTTAACAGAATTCTGTTAAATTTTTTGTAGGGGTTTTCGTAATAAACAACCTTATTAATATCTTCTAATTTAATGCCTTTATTTTTTAAACAAAATTCAATTGATTTTTCAGGAAATACTTTATCATGTTTTATTCTCGTAAATCTTTCTTCTTGTACAGCACAAAGCAAACGTCCATTTCTGAGAATGCATGCGGCTGAATCGTGATAACCAAATGAGAGCCCTAGAATAATTATATCTTTATTTTTTTCTAGTCCCATTTTTTGTTCTTTACCCAGTGTTTATTAATATTTACTTCATTATAATCATTCCAAATATTGTTTTGTCTATTAAAATAACTTTCATAAGCAAATTTCATAGATTCAAAATGTAAGGATTTATTAATATTTTTATAAATTATAAAAATACCTCTTGCTACTTTGTAAGAGGTAAACATGAAATCTGGTACAAATATTATTTTTAGTTCTAATTTTTTCGCTAAAGACAAATAGGGATGGAACCAATTCCTTTCATTCTGTAATCTAATTGATTGTGCATACTCACTTAAGCTTAATGATTCTTTGCAGTAAATATCTCCAACCACAAAGATTTTTTTAGATTCTTTTGATTGAAAAATATTTGTGAAAATATTTTTAATATTTTCAGGTTGAATATTAGAAAGTACAGCGTTACAAAAAAATAATTCTTCTTGACTGAAAGAATTTTTTGTCAAAGCTTCTAAATCAACTTTTTTAAAAGAAATATATCTAAATTTAGTATTTTTAAATGTTGACTTTAAAAATGATAGTCTTTCAAAATCATAATCTGAGGCTATTATTTTTCTTTTAAAATTATTTAAAATTAAAAATCTTGATTCTTCACAAGAAAAACAACCAAGTTGATGGACTGTCTTTGGTTGCATTTTTTTTGTATATCCCAATAATACATCAAAATAGAATTGAGTGTTATTTTTAACATTAAAACCTTCAAGAAAATAATCTTTCATTCTGATAAAGTTATTTTTATGACTATAAATATCTTTGATTATATCTACCCTCTTTTTATATTTTAGTGAAAAGAAATATTCGATATCCTTATCTTTCAAAAAATTATTTTTTAATTTTCTAATAATATTTAACATTTATTTTATATTTTTTTTGCGACAGTCCACATATGCGAAGATAAATTATTTTCAGCTAGAAACTTTTGGAATGACCAACCATATTTTTTCCAATTCGTTATCAATATATTTGCTAAAAAATCGTCAAGGCTATACTCTCCTTTAAGTGCAACCTCTCTGACGATTTCAGCATCTAATCTTCCAGGAGTAGAAACATTCAAGACTTTAAAACCTACTTTTTGTAATAATAACGAAATAGAATATGGGTTAAACAGATTAACGTGCTCTGAATCAATTGCCTGAGATTTTTCTTTAAGCACTTCAATATCAAAACCTTTTCCATTTGGACAAGATAAAAACAGAAGGCCATTAAGGTTCAAAAAGCTATTGATTTTTTGTAAAAATATTTCAGGTTCAAAAATATGTTCGATTACTTCAAAAGAAACGACAATATCAAATTTTTTTCTCGACTCTAAATTCACATCTTCAATTTTTTTTTTTACTATTTTTAAATTTTTCTCTTTACATACAGCAGCTAATTCTGGGGTTGGCTCAATTCCTACATATTTATCAAAAAAAGGGTCCGCTGCTACTAATTCGCCAAATGTACCAAAGCCTGAACCTATTTCTAGTAGGGAATTATGGTTACAGTTATATTTTAAAATTGTTTTTTTAATTCTATTTAACCATAATTTATGAATCTTATTTTTTCTCTGTTTCTCAGATCTTGGAAAAATATATTTTGCCCAATATTTATAATTCTCTGAATCTGAATAATATTCCTCCATAATTTTTTCTGATGGTCTTGGAGACATGTATATTGTTTCGCATTTTTTACATTTTCTAAATGAAAATCCATACTTCCTGAAGGCAAATATATTTTTCTTTTCAGAACAACTTGGACAAGAGACCTCCACAAAAAATTTTATTTTTTTTTTTAGTTTTTTAATATCATTCATATAAGCCTCATTTTGACCTGCAATTAGATCTTCAGGACAAATTTCATTCTCACTCAGTTTTTTTCCGATATTTGTTTTCATTCAAAATCAGCCATTAAATTTCTCTCTTAAATCAAAGTAACTAACCATTTCTTTAAATTTTCTAGACGCTTTTTGCAATGCCTCAAAATTACCTACTCCTTCAATTTTTCCATTGTTTACAAAAATAATTTTATCAAAATTTCTTATTGTACTTATTCTGTGAGCTATAACAACAATGCTAACATTTTTTGGAATGGAACTAAGTGTTTTTAAAACATCATTTTCTGTAATTGTATCTAGATTAGATGTTGGTTCATCTAATATTAATAGTTTACAATTTCTTACTAATGATCTAGCTATACCTAATCTCTGCATTTCTCCACCAGATAAAATTCTATCATGGTCAGAAATCTTTGAATTAAATCCTTCAGGTAAACTTTCAAAAAAATCTGTTAATGACAAATTATCTATTAAAGTTTTTAGTTTTTTTTCTGGAATATCAACATCGGATAATAAAATATTTTTTTTCAAATTTTCATCGATCATAAAGCTTTCTTGAGGAACAAATGAAAAAAAATTTTTAATATTCTTTTTCAAAATTTTTCCATTCAATAGAACCTTCCCTTTTGTTGGAGTTAATAAACCTAATAATACATTGATTATAGTGGTCTTACCTGAACCAGAAATTCCAACAATAGCAATTTTTTCTCCAGGTTTTATAGAAAAGGAAATGTCTGAAACTGTATATTCAGTTTGATTAGGATATTTATAATAGACATTTTTTAAATCCATACTTTTAAATTTTTCAACTTTATTATTTGAATCATTAGAGCGAAAATTATCGTTTTTTTCTAATGTTTCCCAAAGTTTTAAAACCGCTGGTCTAAATGTTTTTAGTGATTGAAAATAGCTCAAAATTTTTCCAATATGAGGTAAAAATCTTATGAAAGCAGTTGCTAAAAATATAAGTGTAGGCACCACTACCAATAAATCTTTTTCAAGTAAAAGATTTGAATAAATAAATAGTAATAAGGAGATTATTATAATTAACTCAAATAAATACTTTGGAAATTGTTTAATAATATTTTGTTTGTGAGTTATCATCATGAAATTACTTACATTTGAAATTAATTTTTTTTTGAAAAATTCTCGCAAATCAAAAATTCTTACCAATTTTATGCCCTGAATTGCATCTTTCAAATTATTATAAAATAACTCAAAATATTTCACATGTAATTTGCCCCATTTAGCATGTTTTTTTGAAAAAATAGAAAAATATATTAATGCTAGAGTCAATAAGGATACAAATGCTAATAATGATTCAAATGGCTTAACATAGATGATCATAATTAAAATAAAAAAAACCATCACTAAAGAGCTTAGCGCTTCAAAACCCTCAATAATTATATGTTGAACTACCATTCCTACGTGCTGAGAAATATTGACAATGAGATTTGAATAACCTCTAGTCAAATGCCAACTGTATGATTGATTTAAGTAGTTTTGAAAAATATTAATAGTGTACCGTGTTTGTAATTTGACCCGAAAGATAGAAAAAAGATAAACAGAACTAAATAGTAATACATTCCTTAATAAGAAAACAAAAATCATAATTAAAGTAATATTTATTAAAAAACTATTTTTATTTTCTGAAGTTATTATTTTAAAAAAACTTAATCTTGACTGAAACGAAGAGATATCATCATTGATTAAAGCATTAAAAAAAACAAAAATAAAACCAATACCTACTAACTCTAAAAATGAAGAAAAGATCATTAGTAATACAAAAAATATGTACCACTTTTTACTGAAATTTATTAATGTGAATGATTTTTTAATAGTATCAAATATAATTAAACCCTCGTATTTTTAAATTTCTTGTTTTTTCCAGATATTTTGTTCTTTGTACCACACCCTTTTATCTCTGAATGTATCCGCTATCTTATCAAATGTCTTTTCTTCCATGTCTACGTATTTTAACCATCTTTTAAGATCACTTGGTTTAACATGGTCATATTTTTTTATAATTTTCTTTCCCTGTTCTCTTGTCATTAGTCCAGCTCTTATGTCTTTAGTAACATGGTCTGAAGCCCTTCCATATCCAAATTTTATATATTTCAGATAATCATGAATACCATTTTCATGCATGTCATCTAAATTTGACATTTTTCGATATGTTCTGTCAAAACTTAAATCTGATTCCTGAAAATTATACTTACTTTTTACCAACTTAAAATGCTCATTAGCCTCCCATTTTATATAATTGCCTAGAAATAATCCTCTAAGATTTAAATCCAAGATTTCTTTATCATCCGGATACTTCCATGTACTCATATCCTGAGACTCAATCCCTTCTACTCCTAAAAAATAATTCCATTCATAGCCTCTAGCAAAATGTTCTAACCTATCTCTATATGTTACCTCAGGAAAATCATCCATAGAAAATTGTCCAGATAAATCAAGGTAACCATGCTCACCATAAAAAACTAAAGGAATTTTAAACTTTACTGCAATTGACATCGGTTGAGTCATTATGCCAACATGTGCATGCCAATTCATATCACCCATAACATAAAAACAAATTCTATTTAACTTTTTTAATATGCTTACAGATGGCCTTACTAACAAATGATCGCAATCAAAAACTTCTTTCATCTGAATCATATTTCTCCAACCAACATCTGTCCAATTATTAGCATCGTATGTAACTAATAATGGATTTAATTTAAATTCTTCTTTAATTACATGAACCTGATAATAAGAATCTTTTCCTCCAGACACAGCTATTATGCAATCGTAATCAGATTCATTTTTTTTTTTACTTTGATCAATTATTCTCTTTAAAGTATTTTTTCTATTTAACCAATCTTTAGCTTTAATTTTATGCTTGATTTTACTTGTTTGACACCCTGTGCATACTCCTTTTTCATTAAACTCTAATGGGGCAGCAGAAATTGAAGGATATACACATTCTTCGCACCAAATAATTTTTTTCCTCAAATTTTTATTGTTGTAAGCTTTATTTAACCTCTTTGATTTAATAATAGTATTTTGTATTTTTTTTTTTGCTTCATTTTTTGAATACTTTGGTAGTCTTCTTATAAAAGTAGATTCAAGTGTACTGGGTCTAAAATGCAAATTATTATCAACCAATTTTTTTTTGATTATAGGATAACTTAATTCTTTAAAATGAAAGATATTAGCTGCAGCAATTGAGTTATGTTTAGTATACTTCATCGCCTCAATAAAATGATTTTCATTACCTGCTCCACCACAAAAGATTACAGGTAAACTAGATATTTTCTCAATCATTTCTATTAAATCTAATTCAAAACCATCAGCATTACCGTCTTTATCAATAGAATTAATAAAAATTTCGCCGACACCAAATCCTTTGAGATGTTTTAACCAATCGAATAATTTTATGTTAACTTTCTTTTTGCCATTATTAATGTAAATTGACCAGTTCCCCTTTTCTTTCTTTAAATCAATACCCGCTACAATTGATTGAGACCCGAACTTTTTACTTGCCTCATATAGTAAATGAGGATTGTTAAAACCTGCTGAATTTATAACGACTCTATCAGTACCTAACTCAAATCTTTTTTCAATATCTCCCAAAGATTCAATCTTGCCACCAAATGTAAGAGGAACAAAACAAACTTTCGAAATAGATTTAAGAACATCAAATATTTTATTTCCATTATAGTTTTGAACTAAATCATCTCTTCTTAAATCATGAAAATCTTCCTGTTCTGATATATCTAAGGTAATAATTTCATCAACATTCCATTCAGACAATCTCTTTATAGTGCTTATGGGATTCCCAATAACTTGATGAATCTTAAAGTTTTGACTTCTAACTATAAGACCATTCTTAATAAGAATTACAGGTATTAATCTTGAGCAAGAAATACTATTGATACTCATAATTACAAAAATTTGATAAAAGAATTAATCCTTGATCGTAGCTTTTTTCTGGATGAAATTGAACACCAAAAATATTTCTATTTTGGATAATTGATGGGAACATAAAATTGGAATTTCCAGAAAGTGCTACTAAGTACTTTTTATTACATTCAAAATAATAGCTGTGAACAAAATAAAAAAATGAGTTTTTCCTTATTTTTTCTAATAATAAGGAAGAATTTACAAAATTTGTCTTACACCACCCAACATTTGGAATAATTTTTACTTTTTGTTTTGGAATTTTTTTTACCTCTCCAGGTATAAGACCTAGACCAGTATTTTTACCGTATTCATAACCAAAGTTAGCGAGTAATTGCATGCCTAGGCATATGCCAAGAATTGGTTTCTTTTTATTACTAAAGGCTTTAATTATAGAAAATAATTTTAAAGCATTTATTTTACTCATTGCATCAGGAAACGATCCAACACCAGGTATAATAAGTTTTTCTGAATTCATTATTACTGAACTTTCTGATGTAATTATACATTTCTTTCCAATTCTATCTAGAGCCGATTTAAGAGAACCTAAATTTGATATTCCTAAATTCAATATTGATATTGTCATCTACTAATCTCAGCTCTTTTAAGCTTAACTAATTTTTTGGCTTCAAATTTCTTTATATAATTTAAGAGATCAGCGTGAGGTACGTTGAAATTTTGTGCAATATCAAGTATAGAGGTTTTACCATCAAAAAATCTTAATAATGAATCTTGAAGGACACCCCACAATTCTGAGTTAAATTTTAAATTTTTATTTATAGTTGGATCAGGTCTTTCAAAATATAAATCATATTTTGGATTCGATAAACATAAGATACCATTAAATTTTCTTTCGATATAAAAATTATTTTCTAAAATAAAAATAGTTTTTTTAAGAACATCTAATATTTCTTCTAATTTATCTATTTTCATTAAATCTGGATTATCCAAACTAGAATGGTACTCTTTAAATGGCTTAAAAGTATCTTCGCATCTAGTTAATTCAACAAAAGGGATTTCATATCCTGGTGCCTCCCATACAGTTTCGTCATTACCAGCTCCTTTTCTCCAGCCAGACAGTATAGAATGACTTGGATAAAAATTATTTAACACATTAGAAAATGCTTTATCAATTTGATGTTCTCCATTAAACGTTTGAGTTGCTCTAATTTTACCATTCGTTCCTGGCATTTCTTCAAAAATTCCACATACAATTCTCGAGAGCTCTTTTTTTGATATTTTATTTAAATAAAAGACTGAACCCAAATGTTCTGGTGCAATTACTAATCTATATGTGTAAAAGTTATTATATTTTTTTAAATATTGCATAAGTTTTATTAGAACAGCAGTTCCAGCAAATCCATCATTTGCCATTTTTGGATGACAGTTATTTGAATTAAAAACTATTACTTTATTTGATTTTCCTTTTACTTCAGAAATCCCAATCAACATTTCCCCTTTTGTTTTTTTTGTTTTTAAATCTATAAAAAAATTTCCTTTTCTAGGAAATTTTTTAAAGATGTTATACGGTATAACCAATTTAAAATCGGCAGCCCAGGGTCGATACTGCCATTCGCAGTGAAACATAGATGCATTAGGTAATTCGGGGTTTGTAACAATTTTTTCTTTTAATTCTGTATAATTAAGAGTTCCAGTAAATGAGTTAGAATAGTAAGCAACACCTAATATGTCATTTTTTGCATCATACAATAACTTTCCGTTTCTATAAATCTTTGCAGTCACAACTTCCCATTTCTTTGGAACTATCCAACCATTATATTCTGTGTCAGACTTTATTTTTTTTATTTTTAGTGGAACTTCTTTTTTTATTCTTTTAAAAAGCTTTATATTTCCATCAGAAACCACACTTGTTGAATAAGAGCATAGATCTTTAATTAGTTTTAACATCTCTTTTAATCTTCATATAATTGTATCATTATGCAAAAGTAATTCAGTATTATCATAAATAATTTTTGAAGACGTTAAAGAAAAAAACCTATCCAAATTATTCTTTCTAGTATTTTTTGATAAAACTTTAATTTTCTTTGAAAGATCTTTAAAATTATTCACAACTATAGAGTTATTATCATATCCAAATGCTTCGGTTACAATATTTTTTTTGTCTTGATGTATAGTTTTCATCCAATCAAAAACAATTGTCTTTATTCCTAAATTATTTGCTACAAAATTTGTTGTACATAAATGAGACACTACAAATAATGAATAGGGAAATAAATCAAAAATTCTAAAAACTTTTGAAATTTTAAAATTATATTGTTTTTCTAAAAATTTGTAATTCTTTAATTGACAAAGAGGGTGAAGAGAGATGACTATATGTTTTTTTGTTGATAAAAGTAAATTACAAATCTTATGAATTCTTGACCAATGGTCCTTTTGAGAAGAATAATTGTGTTCAAATGTAGGTTCAATATTGAATAAAATAAATTTTTCATTTGCATCCTTTAGATTAAAATAATTTATAATCTTTCTTTTATGCTTATAGTCCTTGAAATTCTTAATAATATTTTCAGCAGATGGTTTGCCAGAAATAATAATTTTGTCCTTATGCCATCCATCGTCCAGTAATAATTTTTTTGCAAATTTTGATTCAACAAATACAAGATCAAAATTTTTAGATGGTTTATCCCAAACATTATCTTCAAGACAAAATAAAAGTTTTGAAGAAAGTAACAATGTAGGTTCATGCATAAAAAAAGAATTATTTTGATCATCCTTTTTTGTCCATTCTGGAAAAAATCTGGCAACTAATTTATTAAATATATCATAATCAACATATAAAATTTCGGAAAGCATTCCATTTCTCAAACATGATTTTCTACTTTCGACATTGAATGATTTACACATATTTCCAAATACAGGAAAGCAAAAAAACTTTATATTGAAACACTTACACATTTTGGCTATTACATTATCTATTTTTGCACAAGATGAATAAGGACCAGAGAATACGACATCAAAAGTCTCACCCTTAAAAAAGGTCTTAAAATATTTTTTTTGGTGATACAAATATATTATATTTTTGAAAAGTGTTAGAACTCTTGTCAAAAATAAATTTGATTGTAAAAACTTATTTTTTAATGTTTTTTTTGAAACTTGATTAGTTTTATTAAATTTTTTGACTTCGTTCGAGTAGGAAAATTTATGAGGAGTTTCATAATAAAAAAAAGAGTTTTTTTCACAAAATTTTTTAACTTCTATAATATCATCTCCAATCCAGCCAGTCATAACAGAAACTTGCCAACCATTTTCTTTAAATAAGACAGCAATATTTTTTGCTTCAATAAAATATTGAATTATTGAAAATACGAATAATACTCTTCTTTGTTTTTTTACTTTTTGCAAATTATATGACACCAAGGCTCAAAAATACTGCCTCTAAACATTAATCTATTTTGATTTTCATCTTTTATAGTAAATGTCCTAAGATCGCTTAAATACTTATCGATTTCACTTTTTGCAATTTTTGATTCTCTTTTTAGATCAATCTCTATACAAAAGGGTCGAAAATCAATTTCATTAAACCCTATATTTCTTAAAAGCTTGTCTACAGTTGAAAAAGATCTGACATTTAGGGGAATACCATCTTTATAAAAATCAGTTTTTTCAATAATAGTCAAATCGTGATTAAATGGTGTAAATAGTTCATAACCAATATATATTCCATTTTTATTCAAACTATTATAAATATTTCTCATAGCACTAGAAAATTCATCATAAGAAAATTGATAAGTAACAGCTGTAGAAAAACCAACATCACTTTTCACGGGAATTTTCTCCTTAATTATATCTATCTTAGAAAATTTAATTCCGCTTAAATGATCAGATTTAAGAGATTCTTTTAGCATTTTTATACTATATTCATATCCATACAAATCTAAAAAAGGATATTTATTGCGCAGATGATAGAGGAAATTGCCATTTCCCGATCCCAGGTCAAAAACTTTTAATTTTTTTTTGTCTTTGCCTAATTTTTCTTTAATTAAATTGATTGATTTTTTGTCACATTCTCGTTCTTTTAAGAAATATTTTTTTTGATAATCAATATCAATTTGTTCAACTCTTGATTCAGCATCATTATAATTATGATGTGACATTTATATCCCAACATTTAAGTTTGAGACTATCTCTTTCATTTAAATAATTTAGTTGATTGGTAGCTAGAAGATAATCAGAAAATTTTGTTAGATAAATCCAAAAATAATATTCTGCTTCAGAATAACCATTATTTTTTCTTACTACTCTCCACCTATTATTTAACAAATCCTCCCACTGATACCTACCGTTCATACACATCTCAACTAAAAAATCTTCAGTTGTAATTTTCATGTGAAAATCTTGTTCATTAAAAGAATTAGATGTTGGTTTTAGAGAATTTTTATCATCATCAATGGTAATTTCGTAGTTTAATGATCTATCTTTACTACTTATTATTTCGAGGTACACCTTAAAATTCTTTATTTCTACAGATTTATTTTTTTCTATATTGGTTTTACTTAAAAAATCATTGAAGACACTTTCAAAGTTTTGTCTATCGAAAATATTATTTTTTTCCCAACAATCTAGCTTTTTGTTTAAAAGTTTTACTGATTTAGTGTTTCTGTAATTATTTACTTTTTCTTTCCATTCTTTTCTAGATTTAATGAAATTAACATATTTGTAGTCGGTTTTACCAAAATCATATGTGTCTCCTGAAGACATTAAAAGAACTTTGATATCTAAATTTTTTTCCTTTAGATAATTCATAAATTCAATTGGAAGCGCTGAGGAATAGTCGTCAAAATCAGCATTTCTAATTAGACACATATCATTAGCACCTGGTATTATATTTTTTATTTTCATTAATTTCATGCATGAAATCGAGTAATCAAACTGTTCAAATATTCTTTTTTTCGTTAACTCTTTTTTTTGATTGTGATCATAATCAAAGCACCCAGGATACATACTTCCACCAGAATAAAAAACAGCTCCTAAATCAATTTTAAATTTATTACCTATTTCTTCATACGTTTTTTCATCCAAAAGACAATCATTTTGGTCAAGAAAACAATGCTCATCGTCTTTGAAAATCATTAGACTGTCTGTACTAGTATGATCACAATATAAAGTTACCTCAAATTTATCAGTAAGCTTTTTTGTTTCTCTATCTTCCATTTCATAAATATTTACAAAACCTAAATTAGTTAATTTATCTTTTACAACTGATGTATCATCATATTTTCTTATCAAGATTTTAATTGATTTTTTAAAAAGTTTTAAAGTATTTATACATAAATGATCTGGATGATCATGAGAAATGTATAAATAATCTTGGTTCACATAATCTTCTTTATTTATTTTTAGTTGTGGAAATAGACAAATTGAATTTCCATAAATAGGGTTACTAATCCATGGATCAGTCAAGATACTTACGTTATCAGATGATAGTATTTTAAAAGCTGCATGGCTATAATAATTTATTTGCAAAATTTAACTCCTTTATATTGTATTTTAAGCTGTTCTAAACCTTGGTTTTTCGTAAGTATTGAAAATCGAAACAATTTGAAGCCTTTTACCTTTTTTAAGCATTGATCCTCCATGAAAACCTCTTGTATCAGCAATGATTAGTGTGCCAGCTTTTGCTGTACACGTTACTTCAGAAAAGTCATAAGACTTTGCTATCTTTCTAAATCTATAAGGAGTGATTGGGCTTGCTTCATATGCCCAACTCAGATAATCATGATTACGTCTCCAACCTTTATTTTGATGAGTTCCAGCAAAATATCTCATAGGAGCATTTTCAGAGCTTATATCGTCAACTACATAAAAAGCTTTGAGCCTATATCTCCAGTCATCACTATGAACACCAATTGCTTCATCTAAACAATTCACTCCATATTTTAGCTCTATGTTGTGACTTATGGCGTTAACTTTTTTCCCAAGAACAGCTGATATAATACTTTTTACAAAGTCATCTTTTTCTAAAAGATTATAAATTTCTCGATGTGATTTTTTGGATATTTCTACAACTAATTTTCCATCTTCATCACTTTTATAATATTGTGAATCTACATAATTGTTTGAACTGCACTCGTTTATAGCTTTTGAAGCCTCATGTTGAATTACATTTAACTTTTTTTTATCAAAATAATTGGGTATTATCACAATTCCATCTTTACTTAATTTTTGGTAATAATATTCGTTAGGAGAATCTTTAATATTAGACTTGTTTCTTAGAAAATAAATAGATTTTTCTACAAAAAAAAGAAATTTAGATCTAAGTAAAGATAAAATTATTGATTTTGGAAGATAAACAATTATTTCAAATATATTTCTAAAAATATTCATGGTAAGTTAAATATTCTGAGACGATTTTAATTACATCCTAACTTCTTTTATTTTGTTGTCAATGGAAAGTAATTTTCTCTTGACAAGTTTTTTGTCAACTTTGATTGTTAAATTTTTTTTAATTATTACTAACGCTTGATAGATTCTTTCCTCACTTTCTGTGCCGATAGATATTCTAATATAGTTATCTGTACTTTTTCCATATGCTGAACCTGGAACTACTGAAATGGAGTCACATAGTAATAAATTAAGACAAAAATCTTTTGATGAACCACTAAAGGTTGATATGTCCAAAAAAAAATAAAATGTTGAATCTCCTTCAACATATTCTAAATTTAACTCATTCATCATTTTCTTAACTTCAAGTCTTTTTGTCGAAAGTTTTGAAATTTGTTCTGATGTAATACATACTAAATCATCAAAGTATTCACTACAATATTGTAAAAGTATGGTTGGAGCGCATGTAATGATGTGTTGGTTTACTTTTAAAATTAAATTAATAAATTTTTCATTTGAAATTATGTATCCAATTCTCCATCCCGATATTCCAAAATTCTTAGATAGAGAGTTAATAACTATAATATTCTTAAATTTTTTGGATAATGCTAGGGCTGAAAAAAAATTGTTTTTGTGAACGAATTCACTATAGGCTTCATCTACAATTAACCAGAGATTATTTTTTACACAGATATCATATATCTCTAGTATTTCTTTTTTTGAGTAAACAAAACCCCCAGGATTATTGGGGTTGTTTAAAATTATCATTTTAGCTTTTTTAAAAAACTTATCTTCTAGTTCATTAATTTTCTTTCCAAAAGGAACACTTACTACTTTTAAACCAAGTAACTTTGCTTGTCCATAGTAGCTTAACCATGCAGGCTCAAATACCACTATTTCGTCTGATTTATTTGCCAACGCAAGTAAAGTCATAAATAACAAACATTTTGATCCAGCGCTAATCAATATTTCGCTATTGTGATTGATAGTTAAATTGTGTTTGTATTTATAAAAATCAGTTATTTTTTTTCTTAATTCTGGTGTTCCCCTGGAATCTGAATAATGAAAAGACTTAGTCAGATCTAATTTAGTGAAATCAAACAAAGGTAAGTCAAAGAATGCTTCACCCAATGAAAGAGTAATTATATCTCTACCTAAACGTTGTAGATCATAAACAATTTGATTAACAAAAATTGAGTCAGCTTCCGAAAAATTCTTTAGATTGTCATTAATTTTCATAAATTCGAATATATTTTTTTAAGTTCCAACTTAGAGTATTTTCCAGATATGGTTTTTGGTAAATCATCTAAAATAACTAATTCTTTAGGCCACTTGTGCTTTGATAATTTAGAAGTTAATTTTTGATAAATTAATATTTTAATTTCCTTTTTATCTTTTTTAATTTTTCTATTTTCTAATGTCACAAAAAGCACAATATTTTCACCATAATATTCGTCATCAATTACTATTGATGAAACTTCAGAAATTTCGGAAAATTCAGATATTACTTTTTCAAGTTCGTTTATGTTAACCAAGAAACCACCTTTTTTTATTATGTCCTTATTCCGACCTTTTATGAATAAAAGTTTTCCTCTTTCATATCCAATATCCCCGGTATTAAAAAATTTTTTAAAACTGAAATTTAACTTAATTACGTTTCTTTTTAATAAATATCCTTCAAATATATATGGTGATCTAATATAAATTTCATTTACTCCGATTTTTTTGTTAGTCACTTCTTTTGTTTCTACTTTTGGCAAAATAGTACCACAACAGTATTCTTTTCTATTTTTTATGCTCTTCGTTGTCTCTGTACTGATGAATAGAGTCTCTGATAAACCAAAGTTTTCCAGAAGTTTAATTCCAAATAGTTTCTCAAAAGTTATTTTTTCATCTATATCAATAGGAGCTGTTCCCAAAAATGAATATTTTATTTTTTTAATTTTTTTTTTTATTTGGCTTGCATTCCGTCTATGTAATCTTATTAAACCTCTAACTATCGTAGGAACAAACCATAACATATTTATATTAAAACGCTCAATAATTTTCCATATATTTAGAAATGTTAGTCCACTAAATGTGCTTGTTAAAACCACTTTAGAATTGAGGGTTATCGGAATTATTAGCAAATTATACAATCCACCCAAATAGGACATACTTAAGTAGTTTAAAAAAATTGATTTCTCATTTACGAAAGGGTGCATTGCGCAAAAATCCTTTGAATTATAAATTAGATTATTTATATTTTGAACAATTGCCTTTGGATTTCCAGTTGTTCCGCTAGTCATAATAAATATTTTACTATTATATTCAGAAAAATTTGACAAACCATTATTGCTTTCAAGCCATTCAAATTTGCTATTTATATTTATTAATTGCGTGTTTGACTTAAAAAATGATGCTTTTGTATTTGATACAGAGTTTAAGAGAATAATCTTTGGATTGGTCAGTTTATTCCAATTGAGAATTTCATCATCAGTGAAATTTTCTGTAATAGGAGCAAAATTATATCCAAACAACATGCAGGTCAAAAAAAAGTATACTTTTTCAACACTATTTGGCAAGGCTGAAACAACCGTATCACCTTCTTTAAGGTTATACTTTTTCAAAAAAACATTTAAATTTTTAACAAGTTCATAACTATATTCCCAGGAAAATCGTTTATTAGTTTTTTCATCAATTATTAATTCTTTTTTTGGATTTTTTTTTAAAAACTCCAAAAAAAGATTTGAAAAAATATTTTTATTCAAAATTATTCCACCCTTACTTTATAAATTTTAAACTAATTATATAGTGAATTTACCATTTCTTATTATAAATTTGTCGTCAACTTGTAATGAAGGTTTTCTTATCACAAAATCTAGATGAAATGGAACCTCATTCACTCCGCCAATCGTATTGTTTGATCCAAATCCAAGGTGTAAAGTTCCCATACTTCCTTCATCCGTGAGCATTGACCCTTTTAAATATGCCCTAGGATTCATACCTATTCCGCACTCTGCTAATATTTTTGCTTTTTTATTTTTTACCGATTCAAAAAGTGTTTTAACTTTATTTGTTAAAAATTTATTGCCCTCAATTTTGGTTATATATCCATTTTCTACATATAAAGTTATTTCTTCTTTTAACAGACCTAAATTTGGATGAGGAATGGATCCATCTACAATTATTTTACCATTTGAATATTCCTCTAAAGGTGAAATATTTGATTCTATGTCTGGAGGTGAACCTAAGTCTCCTGCATTTTTTACAAAACCGGGGCAACAATTAGCAATCCTATTTTTTATATTTAAATTAAGATAAGTTCCTTTGTGTGTTTTAATAATGATTTTTTTCCCAAGTGTTAAAAGATTTGTTACTTTTTTTGTAATGCCTAGACACTTTTTAAAATTTACTTTTAATGAATCATCCCTTAGTACTTTTTTTGAATACTCTGGTAAACTTAAAAAACGGGCTCCATTCATCGATGATAATTTTCTCGCATGAGTGTGAGCTATTGAGAATGATGTTAAAGCTAAGATTAAATCACATCTTTTCATTAGCTTTTGAGTTTTTAAATTTGGTTCAAATCCGTGCATTTTTATACTTTTGTCTTCAACTACTTTGAAACAATTTGTTCTCTTTTTTATCCAAAAAATAAACTTATTCACAAGATCTGCTGTTAACTTATCATATATCAAGACTACCCTTTCGTTTCTTTTTAAATTTGCACAATTGAATATTATATTTCTAATTGCAATGTTTTCTGAATTATTTTTACTAAATTTTTTTTTTTTCAATGTTTTTGTACCTTTGCTTATCAGTTTTCATTGGTCCAGTTGCCCCATCTGTTGGTATCATGCCATTAACAAAATTGGGTTCATGTTTTAAAAAATAATAAATATCTTTTTGTAACTTTTTCATAGCAATATTATAAATTTCTTTGGCTGAATCTATCAAATAAATATTACCTCTTCCTATTTTACAGGTTTTAATTTTTCCAAGAGAGAATAAATCATCTTCAAATTTTTGCGCATCCTCAATAATTTTATACTCAGGATTTAAATATCTAACTAATGCTGTAACCTTTAATTTTACCCTTTTACCAGATTCTTTAATAACATTATTGTAAAGTTTATTATATAAATGTGGAACACCAAACCTTTGCTGAATAAAGAAAATGAAGTTCAAGGCCTGACTGGGCCTAATCCCAATAAATAAAAACTTTGAATTATATTGATATAATTTATGCCATGCTGAACCCTCACCAGTTGAATTTGCTGAATGTGTATGACATATTTTTTCACTAAGTGGGCCTATTCCTGCTACACCATTCATTGGGCTATATGTTCTTAAACAATCCTCTTGATCAGCAACATACTTACTTAATAAACCTTGGGATGAATCAATTGGACTTCTTTTACAATCATATTCTATACCTAATCTAGCAAAATCTTCAAAGGCTGCAGGAACACATAATGTTCCATTCTTTGATATTTTAGCCATAAGTGACTCATATATTTTTTTTGGAATGTCTTCTAGTTTAGTATCCGACATTTTACCAAGTGAAAATATTGCTGATGGTACATAAATAAGATTCCCGCTAACTATTCCTAGTTTCTTGAAAGCATTGTCTAGTTCTGTAATTGAATAGTCCAACTTATTCTTGAGTCTTTTGATAAATTATATTAACAAGTCCACTAATAATCTTAAAATCAATATTTTCCATATCTTCAGTTTCAAATTTAATATTAAATTTTTCTTCAAATTTACAGATCATATCCAACGTACCTAAAGAATCAACATAACCTTGTGCAAAGATATCTTCATCAAGATCAAAAGATTTTTTTTCAGGGTTACGTTTTTTGAAATAGTCAACAACTATTTTTTCAATTTGTTTCTTATTCATTGTAAAAGTAATAATCTGAGATTACAAAATGATTAATATTTAAAGTTTCTAATCCCAATAAATTGTTCATATTAATTATTTAGAGGAATGGTGTCAATTAACTGCGATTTTTTAAAAGAAAATCTATAATTATATTTTGAGATTTTATGGTATTTACAGATAGAAAATGAGAAATATTATGAGAAATCTTCCCTTGAAACTGTCCTATTTTCTTTTTCAAACATCTTCTTTTAAATGATTCTATAGCTGAATTAAAATCATAATTACTTTTAAAAAAATTGTTAATTGATTTTTTTAAAAATAATTTTGATAATTTCATTAAATTATAATCATTTTGGAGATTATCACACTCTTTTAATTCATTTGAAATGTTACCACTTAATTTTTTTTTTGTGGTTGGATTTATACTCTCAGAGTAACTTAGATCATAAAAAAATTCTGGAAACATTCTTTCCAAAAGGACACAAACTTCATCAAAATTTTCAACAGGGAATAATAATAATCTTTTTTGCTCCATCAAATTTATTAATTTTTCTTTTTTATTACAAACTTCAGGAAAAAAAAAATCTATCTGATTAATCATAAAACGAGAAAGGATAGAGTTTACCTTTGATTTTTCTTTTTTAAAAACAAATTTTTCAACAAAATCTTCAAATGAAAGTTTTTTTGCTTCTGGGAATTCATCATCAGCTTCTAACGTTCTTGCCCAACTATAGTGTGAGCGAATTTTTTCAATTGGATCTCTAACAAAAGCTATTGCAATAAGGTTTTTCCTGTCAAATGGTAAATCTAATGTTATACCATGACTAGATATAAATCTTTTATCTGGATGCATTTCTAACAAATTAGAGACTTGTTTTTTTTTAAATAGACCATGAGTCGATTGATAAATTAAACCATCATATAGTGTATATTTATTTTGTATGCGTAACATTATATTTAGTAAGCAACTTCCCGCAACTCTTGGTGGGTGTGCATTAATGAATAATTCATCTCCCTTTTCAATCAATTTATAAAATTCCTAACATCGTGAAGTTGTAATGAATTCATTTTTCCCTTTTTGGGAAATAAAACACCTACAACGGCTACCAAGTCATTTTTATTTAATTCCTTTGTTTTTACTAGATTAACAATAATGTCTAAAATATGGTCAGCGCTTTCTTTTGGAAAAATTTTTTTAATTTTGATGACTTTCACTCCTTTATATAATTTAAAACTTTTGTATGATATTTCGTTATCAGTAACACAAATTATTGGAATACCAAATCCTTTGGTTGATAATATCTTTGCAGAGTAACCTGATTTTGTAACACAAATAATTTTCGTAACTCCAACTTTCTCTACTATATTTTCTAACGCCTCAGCAATAGAGGATGGAATATCAGATTTTATTTTATTTTTATTTCTTTTTATCAAAGACGTTTCTCTCTCCACGGAGTCAGAAACTTTTCTCATTGTTTCAACTGATTCAATAGGATATCTTCCTATTGCAGTTTCTCCAGATAACATTGTAGCACTTGCCCCTGATATAACTGCATTACTTATATCACAAATTTCGGCTTTAGTCGGAAATTTAGATTTTATCATAGAGTTCAACATTTCGGTAGCAACAATAACTGGTGTTGAATACTTATTACAAATTTTTATTATTTCTTGTTGATTCTTGAATAATTCATATTGATTGGTTTCAGTAGAAAGATCACCTCGGTCTATCATTATGACGTCCGAGTTTTTGACAATTTCATCTAAATTGTCCATAGCATTTTGATTTTCAACTTTTGAAACAACTTTTGGAAAATCTCTATTGATAAATTTTTTAATTATTTTAATTTCTTTTACAGATTCAACAAAACTTATTCCAATAAAATCTATTTTGTTGTTAATACAAAATCTAACAAAGTTTTGCTCATTTTTAGCAAAAAAGGGTTTGTTAATTTTTATTTTTGGGACATTTACTCCTTTTCTACTTCTAATTTTTCCAGAATTTAATGCTCTTGAAAAAATCTTACTACCTTTTAATTTAACAACTTTGAATTGATACATGCCATCTTCTACAAAAAAAATATCGTTTATTTTTAAATCTTTATGAAGTAAATTATAATTTAACGGAATTTCATTTAAATTTGGAGATTTTTCAGTTGAAAAAATTAAAATATTACCATTTGAAAATTCAATATCTTTTTCTAAATCTCCAGTCCTGATTTTTCTTCCGGGTATATCTATAAGAATGGGTATGCCTGGAAGAGCATTATGTATCATTTGGATTGTTTTTCTATGCCATTCCAAATTATTATGAGACCCGTTAAGTCTTGCTACATCCATTCCTTTTTTTAAAAGTAATTGCAGAGTTTTTTCATTTGCTGATTTTGGCCCAATTGTAACAACAATTTTATTTCTATTCATGAGTTATTCTATCTATTAAATAAAAGGTTTTTTTGGTAAAACATTTATAATTTCTTTTCTGACAATTCTGCTATCTGTTTTTCCATTTTTAATTAAATTTCTGACCTTCGTACCACTAATTCTTATACAGTTACTATTCATATTCCCAGATTTTTCAGTTACCATCATTTTACAATCATTTGAGTAAAAAGGCTCTGGAAAGTTAAGAATTTTGATACCAATAATTTTTTCAAACCTTTTAGTCAATTTTTGTGCATCGTTATTACCATAATATGTCCCAACACCGGCGTGATCTCTGCCAACTATAAAGTGAGTACAACCAAAATTTTTTCTCAGTAAAGCGTGAAAAAGTGCTTCCCTTGGTCCAGCATATATCATATCTGTATTTAGAAAATTAAATAAAACATTTTCCTTATTTAAAAATTTGTTAATGAGAAGATTGTAAGTTTTTTTTATTGACAATTTTGAAAAATCTCCTTTTTTTCTTTCACCTATTAAAGGGTTAATTAGCAATCCGTCAAAATAATCTAGTGATAATCTTAGAAGATACTCATGAGCTAAATGAGGAATATTTCTTGTCTGAAAACCCACAACTGTTTTCCATTTTTTTTTTTTAAAATATAGTCTGATTTGTTTTGGGTTCATCTCTTTTGAGTCAATAAATTTCTTTATATTTGGATGATACGAAAAATTTCCAGACAAGGCAAAATCTGGTTTTTTTAGAGCCTTTGCAACACCTGGATGTTTTTTATCAAAGGTTTTAAAAATTCTTTTAAAAAAAACTTTGCTTTTCCATTTGAAAAATTTAGGAGATCTTATAACTGTAATAAGTTTATTGTTATAAAAAAGTTCAACAACTTTTATCAGCTCAAAAGGAATAGACTCATTTTTGATGATCAGTAACTTTGGAATTGGAAAAAAATCTCCATTTTCTAATTTATAGTTTCTGATTACTGAGTCTAGGTCTGATTTATTCATAAATTTTTTTAATGGATAAAAAGACCCATCATACATTTTAATTAAATCGCTAATTTGTTCGTTATCCAAATTGATGCGCATCATCTAATTATTTTCAAGAATCGCTCTTATCGTAAATTTTCCGCTAGGTTCTCTAAGTCTTTTTATTTTTTTTAAAACTAGTCGTGAATTACAGGTAAGAATTTTTAGGGATTTTTCAGAAAAAACATGATAATGTTCTATGAAGAATTCTTCACTATTTTTTCCATTAATTTTTGCCCGAACGTCAGGAACCTCCAAATAAATAAATCCTCTCTTTTTTAAAAAGTTTTTAGCTTTAATTAATATTTCTTGTGGATTCAACAAATGTTCTAAAACCTTATTTATAGTAATAATATTATACTTTTTATGATTTGCCAATTTGATAAAATCTTTTTTTATAGTTTTAATACCTATATTTTTTTTAATATGTTCAATATTTATTTTATCTGGATCTAGGGCAGTAATGTCCCAACCTTCATTCAGAACTCGCCATGGAAAAACACCCAAACCAGAGCCAACATCAAGCATATTAAAGTTTTTAGTTTTTCCAAAAATTTTTTGTTTATAATTTTTTACATATTTAAATCTTTGTTCATTATCAGATTCTAAATATGGTAAGTTGATAATTTTTTTAAAAATTTTTTCTAATTTTTTCCCATAAGTTGCTTCTGTATACTGTCCTTCATATATTTCATTAATTTTAAATTTAATTTTCGCCACCATATGCCTACAAATTTTACATTCATGAAATTCTCTATAATATTTTTTATAATTCAAGTTAAATTGAGTCTCACCTTCAGGTTTTTTTTTGTATTTAAACCTAAGATATGTTTCTGATTTTTTACAAATAGGACAATTAAGCGAGCTCATAATCACAAATTAATGTTTCTTAAATTTGACCTATCAAAAACTTTATAACCCTGAATGTCTAAATTTTTTCTTGAGTTATAAATAAGTAGTAAACCAATTTTTAGGGGTCTTTTATTTGGCAAAAAATAATCAGCGTCAAAATCTTTTATGTATTTAAATTTGCATTTTTTATCTTTAAAAAGTTCTAAAATACTAAAAATTGATGGTATCAAGCAAACTTTTTGATCTACATTTGTCATATATTCATCTGCTTGGCTTAAATTTACTCTCAATACTACGATACTATTGTTATTTAGAACCTTTGAAATTTCTTTTAGCTCAATTAATTCACATTCACTTCTTTTTATTAAATTGTTAAAATTTATTAATTTTATAGAGTTACATTTTTCACATTCCGAAAATAAATCTTTTTTTTTTAAAAACTTATATTTAATTTCTGAAATTTGGTGTAATGATCTAAATTTATTTTCCATTTCATAACTATCAAATGCATGGTACGAAAACATTTTATTAATGATGCCAAGACTTTTATATAATTTCATTCGCTCGTAAATAAACCCAACCCCCGAAAAAACATCAATAAGATTATTTAATGATTTATCATTTGTTATCATTTCTTTTAAAATTTTAGAAATTTGCTCAATTGAATTTCTTTTCAACCAAAAAAAAAGATCTAATCCTTTAATTTTTTCTGAATATTTATTCCCTATTTGACCTCTCAAAATTGCCAAATAACACAATTCTTCGGTGCTATGTCTTAAAAAAGATTGCAAGGGCATATGTAATAGAGGTTTTTCTTTTAAACCTTTTTGATAGACATATTTCCCAACTGACCAAAGTAATTTTTTTCTTTTTTCCATTAAATAAACTTATTAAGTTTGTTCAAAAATTTACAATCTTTTACTTTTGAAAAAATCATGTGATAACAACCAGTTTCCTTTAATTCATCATAACTGATTCCTACGTAACTTTTTTTTTGAGTACTTTCTACATCTGGAATAAACTGTGAGAAATAAAAATCTCCATCAGGAAATTTTTTTTTAATTCTATGTAATTCAGTTTTTGAAAAAAAATAAAATGGTGTTTGTCCATGAGATATTCTCCAAATCCCATTTTTGTTACTTGTAACCCATAGGCCAAGAACTACAAAATATTTTGTTGTCGATATTATCTTTGAAAGAGTGGATACTGGATCCTTTACATGATTAACAACACCAACTGAAAGGGAGATGTCAAAAGTATCGCTTGAAAAATTGATTTCACTACCTTCTTTACATATTAATTTATAAAAATTGGTATCAAAAGTTTCATGAAACAATTTTGATGCCATTAGACAAAATGAGGAATGATCTAAGCCTGTATAATCTAAAATATCCTCGATTCTAAATTCATTATTAAAAACGATATCGACCATTATTTTTAATAGATCAAGATGCTCTGAAACAGAACAACCATGATCAAAAAAAATTACTCTTTCTTTAAATCCATTTTTTTTGAAGAAATATTTAAATAATTCTATAACCAAAAGATCTAACTGTGGACTCCTGGTTTTCAATATTTTGAATCTTTTGGAGGAGAAAGATGAATTATTAATTCCATTTTTACAAAGATATGATATTAAATTTTTATCCCTCCATTTTAAAATTTTATCTAAATATCCACCACAATGAAGTATATGATCATCTGAACTTATTGGATATGAATGATAAGTTTTTTTTGTTTTTGTCTCAATAAACTCATATTTTCCCTCTACGTCAAGAACAATTAAGTCTTTTGGTTTATTGGTTTTTTTACTCCCGTAAATAGATTTTTTAGAATATGGGACAGGATCAAACTTTATAAAATCATATTTCATAAAAAATACTTTTTCAAAATAGGTCTAGAGAAAAACAGTAATATTTTAACTGAGAAATTGATTATCTTACTTAAAAAATTTGAATACTTTTTATAATAACATTTGTACTTGATTTCACATTTGAGTTTTTTTGCTATCAATTTTTTAGAAGTCTTTGTCATTCTTTGATCTAATGATTTATTGGCTAAGTCGTAAATATTTTGATCTTCAAGTAAATAATTATCAATTTTAATTTTCAGATTTTTTGAAATCATTTGCTTGGTATTTTTAAAATCTAATTTAAAAAAATTATCATCATAAATATTTGGAAAATAATCTGGATAAAAATTTTTTAAGAAAATTGAACAATCAAAAAATCTTTCCATTGGCAGTATTACTAAACTATTTTGATTTATTTTTCCTTTAATGTAATTTATTTTATTTTTAACATTCATTCCATAAAATAAAAAATCTGTCTGTTTATTAAAGAGACAATTATTAAATTTTTTCTCAATTATACTTTCAATGTATGAATTTACATTAAAATTTTTTTTTTTTTTAATTATAATCTTGTTCGTGTTTTTTATATACAAATAGTCGCTAACAATTTTATCTAACGGATTCTGTAAAAAAACTAGATACTTTATTTTCTTAGTTACTTCCAGTGTTGAAATATTAAATCTTGAACTATAAATCACTTTTCTTCTTGGATGAATATCAATAATTTCTTGTATTTCCTGACGCTTGAATATTCTGTTTGGTGTATTTAATTCATCTCTTTCACAAAGGTAAAACCATTGATTCTTTCTAAAATTAAAATTTTTTTGAAAACTTCCATGATAAGGCACCTTAAATTCTTCAACAAAATATTTATAAGCAGTGGATAAAAAAATCATCTCAGACTTTTTATTTTTCTAATTTTCATCTTTAATCATCTTTTCAAGTTCTAACAATTTTTTTTCATTATCAAGCCACAATACTATTTTTAAACCTTCTTGATTCAAATATTTATAAAATTCTTTTTCTTTATTTTTTTCTAATAAAAAAATAAAGTATCTTTTTGTCTTAACATTTTTTATTAAAACTGCTTTAAAACCAAAATTCTTTAATCTTCCATTTAATGAGGGAGTTGCATAAAACCCCCAATCTTTCCTTGCAATATCATATTCGGCCAAGTTTTCTGTTTTGAATGTAATTTGTTCATTGGGAAGTAAAAAAATATCACCAAAATCTTTCATTTTAAATTTTACTTTATTACCAACTGTAAATTGTCTTGGAATTTTTTTTATTTTCGTCTTCATTTCCACTTCCATTCTTTGATAATAAATTTTTTTATCACCCATACCCCAAAAGAGTTAATACTCCAAATTTTTTTATTTCTATGCATTTCACAAATTTTGTTAAAATATTTTTTTGAAATATTTGTATATTTACAGAAATTATCAATATCTTGATCTGGTCTTTGATCACCTATTTTTTTTAAAACATCTAACGCTTGATCTCTTTTAATTCTTTTTTGTCTGATCTCTATTGATAAATTATCAAAAGCTCTAGTAAAACCAAATTTATACCATTTTAACCAATGATGAATGGAGATAAGATTATCATCAATGTCAGCAAATTCATAATAACCTATTTTGCGATCAGTTTTTTTATATTTAAATCCATTTCTTATAGCTATCTCAAGTGTTTTTTTTGGATCCCATTTAAAAAAGTAACCTAAAAATATAGATTTGATTTTCTTAATATGGAAATCCGTTTCATCTGGTAAAAAATAAGGATTTAAGTCTTTTTCTGACAAATCACAGCTAACCCAATCTTTTACTGAACTGTTTCCTATCGCTCCATATTTTTTTATCCAACTTGAATCAACATTTTCACCAAAAGATTTTTTTTTATCACCACCATATTCGAAAGCTGAATTCTCTCCCCAAATAATTAATGGGATATTAAAATTTAATGCTATTTTTATTGGTAAATGATAAATTGCCAAATGCATAGGAATCAATGGCGTTCCTTTAACTTCAAATGTTTTTAACATAAATTTTGATTCTACTTTTGGATTGATTGTAAAATCGATATGGTCAACACCTAAATTAACTAGATTTTTAAGATTTTCATTCCCTATTTTAGTTCTTTTAGGAGTTTTCCAAGTTAATGCAAGAGGTTTTAAACCATATTCCAAACATTTTATTACCTGCCATGTACTATCTTTACCGCCACTTACTGGTATAACACAATCATAAATATTTTTTTTTTTTTTTTTTATCCAAAATCAATTTTTCAAATTTTTTTTGCCTCTCAACCCAATTTATCTTTTCTTTTTCTTTGTTTTGACTACATGCATTGCATACTCTATTTTTATTTAAAAATAAATTAGGCCTCGTATCAGGTAATATGCACTTACTACACCAATTAATCATGAAAATTGCTCGATGAATAATTTAGTATTTATAAAGTTAAATAAAAATTTGTTTCTGCTGTTTTCTAGATCTTTTTTAAATAAATTATTTATTTTTGTCTTTTGAATTATTTCAAATATTGGACTATCATCTAACAAGAAATCTTTTATTTCCTGCGACTCTAAGTCAATAAAACTAGATAGGGTTGTATTGAATCCTATTTTTTTTGGATTATAAATTATCTCCTTTGGTGAAAAATTAATAACTGAATCTCTTAATATACACTTAGTCATACCATTTCTTATTAAGAATTTGCTTGGAACTGTTTGCATGAATTCAAAAATTTCTCTATCCAAAAAAGGGGATCTATTTTCAACGGAATAATACATCGCATTTAAATCATCTTCATGAAGAATCACTGGTACGGATTCATGAAATAATTCATTATTCATTCTATTTCTTAATAATATTTCTGAATAATTTTCCTCTTTAAACTCTTCATTAAAATCATCTTTTAAGAAACTGGAAAAGTATTTGTTATCAAGATAAATATGATCTCTCATATTTTCATTATCTACAAATAAATCTTTATTCTTAACAAATGGATTTCTTATAAAACCCTTTATTTTTTTTTCCCAATTATTTAATACTTTCGGATATAAACTTTTTTGATTTTTTTTTATGTAAGCCAAATAAGCATTATGATGATCATAATAACCACTAAATATTTCATCAGCCCCGGTTCCGCTTATTGAAACTTTATAACCATTTTGATTTATAGCTTTCATCAAAAGCCACTGAGCATAATATGTAATAGTATAAATAGGGGCATCATGATAATTGATTTGTTCTTTTAAATTTCCAAAAAAATTTTCTTTACTTAAATTGACCTCTGTATGTTTGATATTATTTTCCCTAACACTTATCTTTACCATCTCCTTTTCTTGATATCTTTCATCTTCATTAACAATTGTAAAACCATGAACCTCTTTATTTAATTTCTTTCTTGCTAATGATATAAGTGCATTAGAGTCAACTCCCCCACTCAAACAAAAAGCTAATGGAACATCTGATCTCATTCGTATTTTTAAAGATTTTTCTAAAAGCTCAATAGACTTCTCAACTATATTTCCATATTTTAGATTATGATTAAATCTATCAAAAATAGGCGTCCAATATTTTTTCTCATATATACTTATTTTTTTTTCAACTTTAACTTCTAAAAAAGATCCAGGTTTGACCTCATTAATGTCTTGAAAAAAAGTCTCATTAGTTTTATACAAAGACTTGTAGCCATTTACTAAAAATCGTTTTACCTGTTTAAAGTTTATGTCTAGTTTTTTTCCAATAAGTTTTGCAATAAATTTAATTTCAGATCCAAAATATAATCCATTATTATCTTCGTAATAATATAATGGCTTTTCCCCAAACCTATCTCTTGATAAAAATAACTTATTTGATTTCACGTCGTAATAAGCTATTCCCCACATTCCTTCACATCTTTCAATAGATTTAAAACCATAATTATTTAGTAAACAGAACAAAACTTCTGTGTCTCCTTTGCTTTTAAAAATACATCCTTTTGATTCTAATATTTTTTTTATCTCAATAAAATTATATATTTCACCGTTAAAAGCTAAAATGCTTCTTTGATTATGGAAGGGTTGATTTGATAAATTGGATAAGTCAATGATATTAAGTCTGGAGTGAATAAATAGCAGATTATTTTTACCAAATTGTTTTTGAATGTAGTCTCCAAAATCTGGTCCCCTTCTTTTCATTAGTTTAAGGCAATCATATATCTCACTGTTAGAGAATTTTTTCTTCCCCAAGAAACCTGCAATACCACACATAACTCTAGCTTTTTTTTATTAGAGAAATTTTAATTCTCTGTCCCTTTGAAATATTTTTTTTTGCCTTCATGCCTAAAATATTTGATATATTATTAGGCCCTTCACCATCAAGTTGAGGTCTCAAAAAGCTAAGGTGACTATTATTAATAATCGCATTCTTTTTGATATTTTTTTTAGCATAAACAGATCTTCTAAAATACTTGATATTTTCAGCTTCATCAGCTGATACTATTTTTTCTTCTTTACCAAGTAACTTTTCTAAACTCCTTATTCTATTAACCATTATACTGAATTCTTTTGGATCAGCTGATAATTTATGGTCTCTAAAACTAGAAAAATTATTGTCTAACGTAAAATGTTTCTCAATCACTTTTGCTCCGGTAGCTACCGCTAAAATTGGAATATCTATTCCGACAGTATGATCTGAATAGCCAACAAAATCACAAAACTTTTTTAAATAATGAATTGAATTTAAGTTAATCTGATTTTTCTTGGCGGGATAAGACGAAATACAATAAAGCATTGTTACTTTATGTCTGAAATTTGATATTTGTAAATCAAAGTAATCTTTAAAAGATACTAATTCTTCTTGCGATGTCATTCCAGTGGAAATGAAAACTGGTTTGTCAATTTTCAAAACTTTTTTTATTAAAGGAAAAAATGTAAAATCACCCGATGAAATTTTAAAAGCGAAAACAATTTCTCTCAACCAATCTACACATTCCAAGCTAAATGGAGTAGACATAAATAAAATATTTTTTTTTTGAGCATAATCAGCTAAATCAAAAAAGTTTTTTTTTGATAATTTAAAATCTTTAAGTTGTTTAATTCTTTTTTTATCGGAAAAACAAATTAGCTTATCTGGATTAATTGTTTGGAATTTAACGCAATCCGCACCTGAGTCCACTGATGCATCAATTAATTGCCGAGCATTGTTTATATCTCCTTCATGGTTATTACCAATTTCAGAAATTATAAATACTTTTTTTTTAAGATCAAGAATCATTAAATATGTTTATGCAAAATAATATTTATTGAGCTAAGTGAAAAACCAAGTTTACTATAAAATTTAATCGCATTTAAATTTGAGGATTGAGTTCCAACTTTGACTCTTTGTATCCGTTTAGATATTGATTTTTTTACCATAAAGTCTATCATTTTTTTTGCAATATTTTTTCTTCTATGCTTTTCATCTACTATTATTAAATCAATGATTATTTCTTCTCCACGAATCAAAAAAAGTAAAAAACCTAAAATATTACCTGCTTCTTCAAAAACTATCATATTATCACCTCTTTTTCCTAAGAAAAAACTTTTTACCCACTCTCTTTTTATTTTACTAGCTACTGATGAACTTATTTCAGGATCCATATGAAATCTTGAAAAATTAAAAAAATTAGATAACTTCAATACATGACATTTATCTGAATTAGCATAAAATCTACAAGCTGAAATATTTTCTCCAACTTCAAGTTTTTTATTAAATGTTAAATGATAATCTATACATTTAAATCCATATTTTTGAAGATATAATGACTTAGGAAAATCGCTAGACTCAATCTTTGCAGTAAAAAAAGAATTTTTTTTTTTTATAAATTCGAACTTTTTAGTAGTTTCTTTGCAAAATATATTATAACAATCTTTCTGTATTATTTTTGATAACCAAGTATCATAAACATACTCAATCATTTATCTAGTCTTGTACCATTGAATATACTTTTTCATACCCTTGACTATATCAAACTTTGGTTTGTAATCTAAAAGCTTTTTTGCAGCAGAAATATCAAGTGTTCCTCTTTCAGGCATTAACTTATCTCTAGGCTGAAAGATAATCTTTAGTTTACTAAAATTTTCTTGAATAACTTTTGCTAGATCTATAATCCTTTCTCCCCTACCATAGGTCATATTAAATATTTTATTAATAGATGCTTTTTTTATAATTACCTGTTCAATTCCATGAATTAAGTCGTCTATATAAGTAAAATCAAGAGAATCTTTGCCATCACCATCAATTAATAAACTTTTATTTTTAAGTGCGTTTTCGATAAAAATCTGCCCTACCCGTCTACTGACACATCTTTCTCCATATAAAGCTGAGGGTCTAATAATAGTATATTTGAGGCCAAACACTTGATTATAGGCAATAACTAATTTTTCTCCTGAAAATTTCAAAGCTCCATAAATGCCCAAAGGATTACATTGAGATTTTTCATCAACAATTCCATTCTCAAAATTTCCATAAACCATTGAAGAAGAAAAATATATGAAATGGCACTTTCTACTCCTATTGCAATCTAGTGCATTTTCAAGAGTTCTTAGACTGTGATCAAAAGTATTAAATGGATCTTTATTTGCTTTTTTAGCATGTGCAACTGCTGCTAAAAAAATCACTACATCTGGTTTTATTTTATCTAATCTATTTGACATCAAATAGTAGTCTCTTGCGTCTATAACGTGCAATGGAATTTTATTTTTCTCTAACAATTTAACTCTAGAGTTCAAAAATGATAGATAGAGATCATTACTATTTTTATTCTTATCAAAGGTATTTGAAAATTCACCTAAATTATTGACCTGTAGATGATCAAATACATGAATCTGAGCTTTTTTTTTTCTAAGACTGATAGCTAAGTTATGGCCTATGAATCCGGCACCGCCTATAAGAACTATTTTTTTATTTTTTAAGCTATTCATTATAAATCCTCTATTACTTCTCTAAGTCTTCTAACAATAGTATTCATATTGGTTGGGGATAAATGAGGTCCAACTGGAAGAGCAATTGAATTATTACTTAAAATTTTGGAATTTTTAAACTCATTAATATCAAAGTTATATTTATTTTTATAAAAATTTAAAAATGGAATAGGCCCTGGGTAGTAAATGCTACATCCAATTTTTTTTTTAATTAGCTTTTTTATTACTAGGTCTCTTTTAGGTGCTAATTTTTTCTCTAAAATTATTAAAGCACAGTAATTTGCATGTAAAAAATCTTCTTTTTCTTCATACATAAAATTTATATCTTTAAACTTAATTAAATTTCTGAGTTTAAGCATATTTTCTTTTCTTTTTTTCAAAAAATTTGGTAACTTTTTCATCTGTTCAATTCCAATGGCTGCTTCAATCTCATTCATCCTAAAATTATAACCCAAATAGTTTACATTATATTTACCTGGAACCTTTCTATCATTAAGTGATTTATCATATCCAAATGCTTTTAGTTTTTTAATTTTTTCAACAATTATTTTATTTTTTGATAATAACATTCCTCCTTCAGCAGTTGTGATGTGTTTTACAGGATAAAATGAAAAAGATGCTACATCTCCAAAAAGACCAACATGCTTTTTTTTATACTTTGCTCCAAGAGCAAGAGCGCAATCTTCAATTAAATATAGTTTATATTTTTTAACTAAGTTTAATATTTTAGTCATATCAATCGGCATGCCTAAATAGTGTACAACACAAATTGCTTTAGTTCTGAGATTTATTTTTTTTTCAATTAAGTCTAGGTTTAAGTTTCCTGTTCTAATCTCTGAATCAATAAAAACCGGTTTGGCACCCACGTACTCTACTGAATGAGCTGTTGCCACATGTGTAAGTGCAGGTATAATTACCTCATCACCTTTTGAAATCCCAAGAGCTTTATATGATAAATGTAAGCCTGCAGTACAGGAGGAAAGAGATGTTGCGTAACCACCACCGACAAAATCTACAAAACAATCCTCAAACTTTTTAGTTTGTCTTCCATGCACTAATTGAGGACCTCTGAGAGTTGAGACTACTCTCATAATCTCTTTTTTGTCAATCATAGGTTTTCCAAATGCGATATTCATATCTTTCCTGCAGATTTATGGATTAGTGCACACAACTTCATGACATTTAACATTTCTTTTGTACTAATTTTTAATTTTTCTTTTTTCATAATTGTATTTAGAAAATTATCAATAAGACCATATTTTTCAATTCCTGGATAAGGTTCTTTATTTTTTATTAACCTTATTTCATTTTTTAATTTTTCTAAAAAAATACTAGAATTAAATGTTTGCTCATAAGATCTTTTCGTTCCATAAATGATTATTCTATGAAAATGTGGATAAATTGAACCAAAATTACAAGATAATTTTGCCACCGACTTGTCTTTAAACTTTAGTAATGAAATGACAAAATCATTAATTGTTAGCTTAGATTTTTGAAGACAAATATTATTTGAAAAAGATTTAATCTGAGTTGGCAATGAACCTTTAAACCATAAGAGAAGATCAACCATATGAATCCCCCCCCCAAAAACAACTGAATAGTTATCAATCTTACCTCTCCATCCATCAGTAATTTTATTTAATCTCCCATAATTATAATCTAATTCTATAAAATAAATTTTTCCAAAGTAACCATTCTTGATTTTATTTTTTAAATCTAAAAATCTCGGAGATTCTCTCAGTATTGTGTTGGTAGTGAGTATTAATTTTTTTTTCTTTCTTAATAATTTTTCTATTATTTTAAGCTCTCGAATATTCAAACAAATAGGTTTTTCACAAAATACGTGCTTATTATTTCTTAATGATGATACTATCTGATTAAAATGAAATTGATCATAGCTTGCTATTGATATAACGTCTAAATTTTTATCATTTATCATTTCTTCATCAGTTTTATATATTTTTTTAATATTATATTTCTCTGAAATACTATTTAATTTTTTTTTATTAAAGTCGCAAATTGAAATCGAATCTACAAACTTCGATTTTTTATATCCAATCAGGTGTTGTTCTCCAATTCCAAGACCTATAATACCTATATTTACTTTATTCATTGATTTAACGATGACCATATATTAACTATTTCGTCAATTGAAAGATCTTCAATATTTTTTTCAACATTTTCTGCAAAAATTTTAAATTTTTTCAAATCATCATAATTGTCAATTGAAAGTTTTACGTTTTGATGAGGATATTTACATTTGATATTTTTAATTCTAAAAATTTTGTAATTATCGTAAAAAAATTTTGTAACATGTTCCTTTTGACCCTTTGTTAAAATATAATTATTAATCTTTTTGAATGCCCTATAAGAAAATATCTCTATTGATTGTCCACTAGGAAATGTTCTAGGAAAAACATTTGTCAATAAGTCTAATTTTGGGTCTTGTTTATAATAATTAAACATTTTATCTAATAACAAGGGATCTATTAGTGGACTATCACCAGAAATTCTGATGATTGAATCTAACTTATTATAATTTGCAAATTCGTAAAATCTTGAAAAAACATTATTAAGTGACCCAGTAAAATATTTAATTTTATTTTTAATACAGTAATCAACAAGTCTTTTGTCATCCTCATTTTTTGATGTTAATACAAAAAAATTATCTTTAAAAATTGTTCTTTTTAATCTTTTGATTAAATAAGAAATCAAATATTCTCCATTAATTTTTTTTAGCATTTTTTGAGGTACTCTTCTAGAACTTAATCTAGCCTGAATTCCTACATATATTTTCATTTTAGCTTTTTATTAATTTCATCTAATATCATTCTTATTTTTTTTCCATCTTCCAGACAACAAAGTTTGTAACGTTTCTTCTTTTTGATAAATTTCTTTAGCAGATGCGAAAATGACTCAATTCTATCATCACTTAGATTGAACGTATTATTAATATTTGGAGTATAAATTTTAATTAATTTTTGATTTTTAAAAATTTCTAATTTTTTTGAAAAATAATTAAATGGTGAGTAATAAATTAATTCAGCGTTTTTTTTTTTTCCATTAATTAAAATCTGCTGAGAAGGAAAGAATGTTGAATCTCTGTCAATAATCACTTTTGACAAAATACTATCATTATAAGTAAAAATTATGTTGCAGTTTTGATTTTTTATAAAACCCTCAAAATTCAATCTTTGAGGATTTAGTATTTTTCTACCAAAAAACAGTAATAAATAGTCAATTACATGACAAAGCACATCATCAACAATTCCACCACCGTTATTATTATTTTGTTTCCAACATTTTTTTTTTTTTATTTTAAAATGCCAATTCACATCAATTCTATTTATTTCACCTAAAAAATTACTATCGCAATGATGTTTTAATATTCTCATTAATCTTTCAAATCTATATTGATAACCAATCACACAAATTAAATTCTTATTCTCAAAGTCAATATCTTTCACTTCATTAAAAGATAATCCACAAGGTTTTTCGCATATTACATTTTTTTCATGTTTTAATGCTTCTTTTAGAAAATTAGAATGAGTACTGGGTGGACTTACTATATCTACTAAATCTGTGTTTTTAGATGCTATTAAATCCATTGCATTTTTATAAATATCGCAGTTCAAGTTAAATCGTTCTTTTACTTTTTTTGCACTGCCAGTCCCGGAATCACATATTCCCGTTATAGAATATCCTTCCGTTTTTAAGAAAGCTGGAATATGAACATCACTTCCATAACCAGTTCCAATCACTCCAACTTTGTAATTCAATTTAGATATATTTAATTCTAGGTAAAGGTATAATAACTTTTGATTTAAGACCTTTTTTTCTCAAAATTTTTATTATTTCATCAGCATAATGCCAAGATAAAAGTATCGCTAAATCTGGTTGATTTTCAAACATTTCTTTCTCATCAATAATTGGAATATGCATGCCTGGTAAAAATTTATTTAATTTCAATGATGAACTTTGTTCAGCAATATATTTCATATCACTTTTAGATATTTGACAAAAATTCAAAATTGTACTGCTTCTACCAGGACAACCTATGCCTACAACTGTTTTATTTTTTTTCCTATAATTATGGATTATTCGTTTCAACTTATTCTTGTTTTCTTCAATTTTATTATTAAAGCTGTCAAAAATCTTAATTGTACTTTTTTTTAATTTCATTTCCTTTTCTAAGAATTTATTAACTACTCTAGTTATCTTGTATTTTTTTTTCCTAGCAGCATAAATCCTTACAGAGCCTCCATAATTTTTTATACGCTCAATGTCAAAAATCTCAAAATTATAAAAATCAAACAACTTTTTTAAAGAATGGATTGTATAATATTTTAGATGCTCATGATAAATTGAATCATATTGAAGTTTATTAATAAGATCTAAAAGATAGTGGGATTCAGAAATAAAAACTCCTTCATCTTCCAAAAGAATGTCAATTCCTTTTATTACAGAATATAAATTCGGAACATGCGCAAAAACATTTGTTGCTGTCACAATGCTAGCTTTACCTTTTCTGTCTAAGATTTTACTTGCTGTTTTTTCATTGAAAAAATCACATATTGTTTCAATTCCATCTCTATTAGCAATTTTTGAAATGTTTGTAGGCTCAACCCCAAGAACTCTATAGTTATATCTTTTAAAACCCTTCAACAAGGTACCATCATTAGAACCTATATCTACGCATAATCCATTTTCTGGTATGCTTAATTTTTTTTTGGCCATTTCTGATGTATTGAATAATTTTGAAACTAATGTCTTAGTAATTCCGCTTCTATAGGGATAATTAGAATAAAATAGTGTTTTCGGTGGAACCACATAATTAATTTGGCCTAACAAACAGCTTTTACAAAATTTAAATACCAGGGGATATTTATTTTCTTTTTTATTAATTTCATTAGAATTAAGTAATGAATCGCAAGGAGGTTGTTCTCCAAGATTAATCACTTTCAAGAGATCTTTTTCCCCACAAATTTGACACAGATACGTTTCACCTTCTTTTAAATTATGAAGATTTTTCATAAATAAAATCCTCCAAAATCTTCCCAGCAACTCTAGGCTTATAATTATTATCATATGCGATTTTCGCATTATTTCTAATTTTTTCACAAATTTGGTTTTCTTTATGTGCATAGTCCATCATGTCCACAAATTCATTAGAATTTTTTGCAAGTAAAGCAGTAGAACCGTCAATGAGCAAAGGGTTTCCAAGAGAGCAGCTTTTATGAGCAATTATTAAAATTTTTGATGCCATGCATGATATCAATCTGCATCGATTGCCAACTGGAACATTGCCAGGAAAAATGACAGCTATACATTTTTTTATCAAGTTGTTTAAATTTTCAACAAAACCAAGATATTCTATTTCAGGATAATTAGAAAAATTTAATTTATTGATAAAACTTTTATCAAAATTTTTTCCACAGATGTAAATTTTAAAGTCAGTTCTGCATAACTTTTTTTTTAATTTTGGATAGATACTATAAAACAAAATATTTAGAGCTGATCTTGAACCTAATCCACTTAAATTTCCAAAAAATAAATAATTAGCATGAATTTTTTTTTTTGATTGAACTTTAAAAATTTTAGGCCAAGGATATGGCAAAAATTTTGATGACAAACCTAATTTGTTTAATAATTTTATAGATGAGTATGATGATACGACCAATTTGTCTAATTTAGTTAAATAATATTTATATTTTTTTCTTAAATAATAATTTTGGAAGAAATTATAAAATATGTGCCTAGAGTTGAAAAAATTTTCTTTTACGGAATAAAGAAAATTATAAAAATTTGTCTCAAATTTTAAATCCCCTAACCAACCAATTTTCATTTTACAATCACAATTTATAATTTGTGATATTGATATAATATCAAAAGCAACAATAACGTTTGTTTTAAATTTATTTACTGCAGAGTCTATTTTTATTTTTTGATCAAGTTTGTTAATTAAGGTAAACTTATTAGGCAGCAAATGATCGAAATGATCTAGTTTTACAATTTTTAAATTTTTTGGTTTTTTATTCGACCATACTATTTTATCGTTACCTTTTTTACTAAAATAAATATACAAAACATCATATTTTTTTTTTATAAAATAATTAATATATTCATAATAAAGCCTTAAACTAGCACCATCATTCGAAGAAATTGGACTTTCAGTTATAAAACATATTTTTTTTTCAGAATTCTGTTTAGCCTTTAAAATCACAATAGCTACCGCACTTCAGAAATTATTCAAAAATCTGAACAAAAAGTGAATAGAATTAATCAATAACTTCAATATCTTTTTTATTAAGTGTTGTTTTAATTCTAGTTTTTAAAATTTCTAATAGAATAAATACTCTATTAGAATCAATGCTTTCTTGGAAAATACCTTCTAAATTAAAAAAAGATTCTCCAACTATTCTTATCCGATCTCCACATTTAAATTCTTGCTTTTGATTGACTATATTTTTGTCATCGCATCTATCCCTTAATGATTCAATAAAATCAATTGGAAGAAACGTTATTTTTTCACCAAACTTTATAATTTTATTGACCCCAAAAGTATTATTTATTTTAAACCAATTTTTGTTTGTTTCTAAATTTACAAAAATATATCCAGGAAAGAGAGGTTTAATTATTCTTTTAAATCTATTAAAAATTTTTACTGGTTTTAAAATTTTGGGATAAAAAACGTCAAAACCCTGTTGTTCTAAATTTGCAAAAGCTTTTTTCTCATTATTTAATTTAGTTTGCACTACAATCCAACTAGATTTCATGTTTGTTACCTTATCATCAACCACTTTGGGATAACTATCTTTTGATTTTTAATTTTTTTTAAATTATGTAAAACTTCTTGAGGATTTTTACTTTCTGTAAGAAAGAAAATATTTTTGGTATGATCTTTTTCCTTTTTTTCAATGTTCTTTCTAACTTCTATTCCGCAGAAAGACGTTAGATTTGAGTATGGGTCAAATATATATGATATTTTGATGTCTTGAATGTTGGCTGCAAGAATAGCAATTTCAGCTAATTCTCCTGTTCCTGCAAGAATTAAGTTTATATTATCTTTTTTTTTTAACCTCTTAAATTCTTTTTCATAACCTTCTTTAGTTTTTTTATAAAAATCTAAGGAATTCTGTATATATTCAGACGTTAATTTCGCTTTTTCAACCAAACCTTTTGGAGTTAAATAATAAATATATCTTTTCATAGGTGCTTCGGAAAGTTTTAAATATCCTTTTTTTACAAGTCTTTTTATAAGTGAATTTGCGAAGCCTAATGCTACGTTAAGTTCTTTGGAAATAGTTCTTTGAGATTGCTCACTATTTTTTTCCAACTCGTTCATGAGTTTAAGTTGTATTTCTAATTTTTTTGAATTTTCACTGTTCACAATATGAACATTATATCGTTCATCTGGTGAACGTCAATAAACCTTTTAATTTAAGGGTTCATTTTTATCAATGTCCTATAAAAAATTTATTTAAAAATTAAAATTTAAACTTTACGTATCAAGTTAAAAATCTGGTCTCAAAGCAAAACTTTGCTCTAGAAATTATAAAGTTAATGAATATTTTTATTATATTAAAAATTACAATTTTTTGAAAAATTTTTTAGAATGCTTAAAAGATTCTTGAGTGCCAATGTCTATAAATTTTGCACTAATTAAGAATGCGTAAATATCATAAATATCACATCTTTCTAAAAAGTCTTTTTCTATCGAAAATTTTTTTTTTTTTATTTTTGTAATTCTTTTATCTAATACATAAATACCAGCATTAACATATCCTGAGCTAATAATTTTTTTTTCAAAAAAATTTATTATCTTTTTCTCACCATTAAAAGAGATATTACCAAACCTACCAGTGTTTTCGATTTTACAAGTTAAAACCATATTTTTTTTCTTTAGTGTGAATTCTTGAATTAATAATTTTAAATCAAAATCACAATATGAATCTCCATTAAATATGATGAGATATTTTACATTGGAATTTTCAAAGACATTTTTAATGGCACCTCCAGTTCCAAGTGGTTCTTTTTCACAAAAATATTTAATCTCTAAGTTTTTGTACTTATGCCCAAGAATTTGAAAAAATACTTCAGATAAATAAGATATTGAAATGAAAACCTCATTAAACCCAAGATATATTATTTTTTCTAAAATAAATTCTATAAAGTATTTTTCATTGATTTTCAATAATGGTTTTGGAACATTTTTTGTCAAGTTCCCTAGACGAATTCCCTTACCTCCAGCTAGGATAAGTGGTTTAAGAAAATTCTCCTTTTCTTTCTTCATATTTCAATTTTACGTTGACGAAATTTTATGTCTATAATAAATTTCTAAAGTGGAAAAAGTTTGTAAAAATGATTTAGAGTTTTATAATAATAATGGATACCTCATAAAAGAAAATGTCTTGTCAGAAAAAGATTGTGATCACTATTTGAATTTGTGCTTAAAATATTTATCTGATGAAAAACTAAAGAACTATCCAGAGATTCCTCAGGTTCATAGGAAAATTCCCGAAGTATTAGAAATAATGAAAAACATAAATGTATTAAGTATTGTCGAAAAAATACTTAAAGGGAAATCAGTTGGGTTGCAAACTGTTTGTAGTTTCAAAAAAGCAAACACACCGTCGGGTAATTTGGCCTGGAATCCTCATCAGGATGGGACTTATATTAACATTGATGAAAAAAAATATGTAAGTGGAGATATCGCTTTAGACCATCACAAAACCAATTCAGGCCTTTTATATGTATATCCAGGGTCGCATAAAGAAAAAATTTTGGAATATGAACCGTTTGAAAGTTTTGGTAAACTTTCAAATAATCCAGGTAATAGAGTAAAAGATATTCCAAAAAAATACAAAGCAACTGAATTGAAATTAAGAAAAGGCAGTATGTTATCTTTTCACAGCAATGTAATTCATGGTTCAACTAAAAATACCACAAAAAACGGATGGAGGCCTTTATTTCTTATGGCTTTTATGAAGGAAGGATCTAATTACAACCCTGGGAAGATAGCAAAACGAGAACCAATAGAATTAAGGTAAATTTTCACAAATATTATTTCTTATTTAAAAACAAATCATCTTTTCCATCATTATATATAATTTTGGACCCATGTTTGCTTAATCTAAATGGAAGATACAGAAGTTTTTTGAGTGATTTTTTTATTTTTTTCTGATAGTTTTTTTCAGCAAATATTAGAATAAACCCAGCATTACCTGCGCCGAGAATTTTTCCACCTAATGCACCGTTGTTAATAGCAGTCTCATAAACTTGATCAATTAGATTTGATGAGACCAATGTGCTCAACTTTCTTTTTAAAGACCAAGACTCATGCAATAACTTTCCAAAATCATTTAGATTACATTTAGAAAGAAGTACTTTTTGAGCCTCATCAACAATAAATTGCATCTCTTTAAGTAAAAGATTATTTTTATTCATTCTTTTGACAATTGATTCAGCTACGTTAGAAGAATACCTACTATGACCAGTGTAAAAAAGCATCAGTTTATCTTCTAATTCATTTCTTCTATTTTGTTTGACATTAATTTGTTTTACTTCAAATGTATTATTTTTTTTAAAATTAATTCTGTTTAATCCACCATATGCAGCAGCAACTTGATCTTGGGAACCAACAAATTCTCCAAGAATATTTCTCTCAAGATAAATTGCTTTTCTAGAAATAATCTTTTTAGTTACCTTTTTTTTGTTGAGTTCATATAAAGCTTTAAGCAAACCAACTGCAAATGCTGAACTTGAACCCATTCCACTTCTTGCTGGTAAATCAGATTGATAATGTAAATCAAAACCAAGTTTCTTATTAAAATTCATCATTTTCAAACCTTCTCTGATTAAAGGATGGTGAATGTCCGACACTTTGTTGACAAGCTCTACTTTTGACCAAATAATCCTATGTTTGTGATCAAAAAAAGGAGGTAAATACCTTGCGCTAATGTATAAATATTTGTCTATAGTAGTTGAAAGTACAGAGCCATTGTTTTTTTCAAACCAACTCGGATAATCAGTTCCTCCTCCAAAAAAAGATACTCTGAATGGGGTTTTTGAAACTATCATTTTTTATTTATACTTGTTTAAAAATTTATGAAGAATAACGTTAAAATATTTCTGTGATTCTTTTGAAACATTTTGATGACATCCTACTGAAAAAGAATTCTTCATAACATACGTAGCTTTTGAAAGATTTTTATATATTCTATGAGGATAGTGTTTAAATGCTGGCTGCAAACAAATATTTCCACATATTATTGGTCTAGTTTCAATTCCATTAATTCTGAAGTACTCCCTAATTTGTAAAACATTGAAAGGACTTTTTTCTTTTATAGTTATTGGAAATCCAAAATAACTACTCTTACCTTTTTCAAGAATTTTTTGCGTAATAAAGTATGAAGAATATTTTTTTAAAATTTTTTTCCATCTTAAAAAAACTTTTTCTCTTTTTTTAATTAAACCTGTGAACTTTTTTATTTGCTCTAAACCAAAAGCTCCTTGTAGTTCAGTTATTCTTAAATTGTACCCCAAATCGACAAATGTAAAATTTTTATCTATAGCTAAGTTTTTATCATAGAATTTCTCAGCATTATCAACATCTCTAAGCCAGCCATGTGCTCTAATAATTTTCATACGCTCTGACAATCCAACTTTGTTGGTTACACACATTCCACCTTCCAAGGTTGTAATATGATGAGAAAAATAGAAACTAAAAGTGCCAACTTCACCAAAACTTCCTACATATTTATTGTCAAATTTTGCACCCATTGCTTCACAACAGTCCTCAATAATAAATAAATTCTTTTGTTTAGCTATTTTACTAATTGATTCCATATTACACGGGTTACCGTAAACATGCACAGGCATTATGGCTTTAGTTTTATCTGAGATTGCATCTAAAATCTGATTTTCGTCTATATTCAAAGTTTTTAAATTAATATCAACAACTACTGGAATAAGACCATATTGAATTAATGGCCATATTGTTGTTGACCATGATAAAGCAGAAACAATAACTTCATCTCCTGGCATAAGTTTATTTTTAAAATGCAAATTTGATAGAGTTGCAATAGCTAGCAAATTTGCTGATGAACCAGAATTGCATGAAATTGATTTTTTGAAATCAAATTTTTTTGCAAAAGAATTTTCAAACCTTTTGACTTTTTTTCCCATCGTTACATTTCTTGATAAAAGAACATCTAATGCAGAATTAATTTCTTCATGACCGAATGTTGGTTCGTGAAGTTTTATACTTGGTTTTTGAAAATCAAAATTTACTTTGAAATTTTTTTTACAGTAATTTTTTATATTTTTCTTGATAGAGTTAAATGTTTTTTTATTTTTTTTTTTCATTTTTAGAGTATATTCAAATTTACAACTTTTTATTTTTCATTTAACGTTAAACGTTTTCTCTCGTAATCAAGTAAATCTTCTAGCGTCTGTTTCGCGTTAAAAGTTGGTTTCCATCCTGTTAGTCTTGAAAATTTTGAACTATCAGGAATTTGTAAAGTTACGTCGGAGGGTCTCAATAACTTTTCGTCTATTTTATGTTTAAGTTTTTTTGTGCTAAATGATTTTAGAATTTCTAACATTTCACCAACAGACAGTGTTTCATTGCCACCAATATTATAGACTTCACCAGGTACACATTTTTCCAATAAAATCCAGTATGCTTTTACTGCATCCCTTACATCTGAAAATGTTCTAATACTGTCTAAATTACCAACTTTTATAATGTTATCTGGATGTTTATTATTTTCAATCTCCGCAATTTGTTTTGCAAATGCACATTCTGCAAAAACTTGTCCCCTTCTTGGTCCAGTATGTGTAAACATTCTCGTTCTAATTGTTCTTAAACCATACGATAAGAAATATTGATATGCAACCATATCCTCACCAACCTTTGAAACAGCATAAGGGCTGGCCGGTCGTATTTCATTTGTTTCTTTTATTGGAATCTCATTTTCATTTACTTGACCATAAACTTCTGAGGACGAGCAAATATGGATGAGGGGATCACAATCACAAAATCTTATTGCATCTAATAAGTTTGTTGTTCCTAAAATGTTTGTTCTGAGTGTCTCTTGGGGCATTAAATAACTATCATTAACATAGGATTGTGCAGCTAAATGAAATATTTTTTCTGGCTTGCTCTTTTGAATAACATTAATTAGTGAATTTAGATCATTTAGGTCACCATGCAAAAGGTTGATTTTACTGAGTATATCTTTTATATTTCGTTTTGAACTTCTCCATCTTATTAATCCAAAAACTTTTACATACGGATGTTCTTTAACAATATACTGTGCTAAATGACTTCCAACCATGCCTGTGATGCCTGTGATGAGAATGTTCAACGCATTACCATTTAATTAATCAATACTTTATTTACACTCACAAACTAACCATAATTTTTTCTAAGATAAAATATTTGTAAAATTTTTTACACCTAACCTAAATACTTATCAAATCTACTTGCGATTAAATTAGAAATTATTTTCCCATTTTCAGATAACAAAATCTCATCAGGCTTGTTTTCGAGTAAGTCATTTTTTTCAAATTCTTTCATTTTATTTAAAGTATCACTGAAATATTCATCAAAATCTATGTTAAAAATCCTTGAAATATCTTTTTTATTAATTTTAAAAAACTGCCTAATACTTTTTATTATAAACTCTCTAATTTTGTCATCTTCTGAAGAAATATGATAATTAGAAATAGGTAATTTTTTTTGACTTAACAAACTTTTATAATCTTTATTTTCAAAAGTATTTTGATAATTAATAAATCCATTTACTTTACACGTCGAACTGACACCAGCTCCGAGAATATTTTCATATTTACCTGTAACTACTCCTAACCTATTCCATCCAGTTTTACTTTTTTTAAATTCTTCTGCTAAATAATCATCTTCTTTTATGAAATGATCATACCCAGCTCGTATATATCCATTTTTTGATAATTTTTCTTCAGCTAACATAAATAGTTCTTTTTTTAACTCTTGATCAGGCAAAGCTTTTTTTTCCATTTCTAACTGATGTGGATTGAATTTTGGAGACAAATGCATATAATTCAGACAAATTCTATCAGGATTATAATCAATTGTCTTTTCAATCGTTTTTTTAAAGCCATGTAAGTTCTGGTGAGGCAGACCACATAAAAGATCAAAATTAATTCCTTTGGGGAAAAGATCACGTATTTCCTTTTTCAATAAACGGTCAATTAGAAAATCAGGTTGAATTCTATTAACTGCTTTTTGAACCTCACGATCAAATTCTTGAACTCCAAATGAAACTCTATTTATACCCTTTGAATGATAATAAAACATTCTATCTTCTCTTATCTTCCTAGGGTCAATTTCAATTGCATACTCATTTAACTTTTTAAAATCTATAAAAACTTCTAGATTATTATGAAGAATATCAAATTCTTCTTCTCTTAGAAAAGTTGGTGACCCACCACCTAAATGGAGATTAGTGAAAGATAAGGGAATACCAACCTTATCAAAAATTTTTTTTTGCAACTCTATTTCTTGAAGTAAATATCCAAAATAATTTTTTACAACTTCATAATCTTTTGTTATTTCAACATGACATGTGCAATACAAACACTGTGTATGACAATGAGGTATGTGAATATAGTAAAGGAAATTTTGATTTATATTATTTTTTATTGCATTAATTAAATAATCTTCCAGGTCAGCTCTTTTAAGCTGATTATTCCAATAATTTTTGTGAGGATATTCTACGTACATATATGAATTATTATCATAGTTCTCTAAAAATTTTTTTAAATTCTTTATCATTTAAAAACTCTTATTATGAACTCTTAATCCAAGTTCATTCATTTTTGTTACCCAAGCTGTGTTAGTTGAAAATATTTTATTCATCTTGCTTATATCAGTGCTACTCACTGATTTATTTATTTGTTTATCTATTAATATTTTATAAAACAAAGCAATTGGATCTTCTCTTGCTACAACATTACTAATGTAATCCATCCATTTCTGATTTTGTTTTAATTTTTCGAGATTTGTTATTTTTCTAAGTGGCTCAAAATTCAAATAATAATTCATAAATGCCCATATAATTTTTATATCTTGAGCTGATGGCACAGTATCCAAGTCTTTGTCACTGAAAATTGATTCGAAATTTTGTTGAAGTACATGTTCCTTTTTTTTTGAATTCATTCCAGAATAACCCCCTCCGGAAAAATATTTTGTTTCACTGAAAGCCTCTGTTCCAGACAATTCATCATTAACCATCTCATCAAATATTGGTGTATTAGGTAGTGGTTGTAATGGCGTAATGTAATTCCAATCTAAATTCATTTTTTTAGATACATTTATTGTATCCAATATTTGGTTGTAAGTTTCATTAGGAAATCCTATCATCAAAAAAACTCTGGAGTTGATTTTAGGATATTTTTTTAAAACTTTCGCTGCCTCTATAAAGGTTTTAACTTGACCTGGTTTTCTAACTTGTCGCAATATCTTTGCATTTCCTGACTCCATTCCAATCACGAGTCCCAAACAACCACTTTTTTCTGCTGCATCCATTACCTCATCTTTGATTGAGTAGGCAATAACACCATTTGATGCATCCCAGGTAATATTTACATCTTGCTTGACCATTTGGTTAAAGAGCTCAAGAGTTCTTGTTTCATTATATAATAGATCATCGTCAAGCCACATTATGTGTTTGATATTTTGTTCGTCTCGCAAATATAGCAATTCGTCAATAACTGACTGTACAGACCTTTGTCTGACTTTCATACCATTAAAATTTCTTACACTACAAAATGTGCATTGAGCTCTACATCCTCGATTCGATAATACAGTTGTGATATTGTGATTTTTCTTAATTAAAAAATTAAAATTACCAACTTTTCCGTAAGTAGATAGTGTTGACGAAAACATTTGTTTATGATCTGGAATAATATTTAATGCATCACCATCTGGCCTAAGTCTCTCTTTAAAAAAAATAAGATTCTTATTTTTTCTAAGAAAAAATTGCTTTAATAGTTTTAAATTATGATACCCGGTATTTAAATATTTTATAAAATCACACAAAGCGAGTTCAGCTTCAAAAAGGAAAAAAATATCAATTTCTTTAAGATCCTTCAAGATATCTAGTCTAGTATTTTTATCCCATATGGCATTACTAATATGAACTCCGCCAGCTGCAATTGGGGCACTTGTCATGGATTTAATAAATTTTGTAACATTTTTAAGAGATTTATGAGTCATACTAAACATACATGTTAAACCTACAAAATCTGGTTTAAATTCAGTAATTATTTTTTTTAGGCATTTTCTTATTATGTTGTTATATCTAAATCCTGTTTTTGCTTTAATTTTACTGGTTTCTTTGAGAACTAGGTGATTTAAATTAAGGATTTTGCATTGGATATTAGACTGTTTTAAATATTTTGAAGCTATTCCAAGTCCGTATGGAGCAAAATTTGTGTATCTTTTCGCCTTTGCTGTCTCAAACTTAAACATTGAACTATCACCATCTGGCGGATTAACTAATAAAACTCTTTTTACACATTTATTTTTGAATAGAGATTTAATTGTTTTTTTTATAATCAAAGTTTGATCACAGGACAATAAATCCAGTTTTTCTACCTCTATATACTCTTGCCTTATGTCTTGATTATTTTTCAAAACAAAACTTTTTTAATAAATTTTTATAAATAAATTTCAAAAAATTAAACATTTTTTAATAGACCATATGCAAATATAATACTAATTTACTATAAATTCTAATAAATTATGATATACAAAATTTAAGTTTAAAATAAAAGTTTGGTTATTTTATGAAAATACCCTCTATTTCACCCAAATTAAATAAAAAAGATCTGCTGAAATATGAAAAACAGGGTTATTACATATACAAAAATTTTATTCCCAAAGATGTATGCAAAATGCTTAAAAATCACGCTGAAAAGATTTATGCTGAAAAACCTAATTATCCAATTACGTTAAACATTCATAGAAAAGACGAATTATTCTTTAACATTATTAGTAATAAGAATATCGTAAAATTAATGCAATTCTTTCAGCAAAAAGATGTGGATGCGTTGACTGACCAAATGATTTATAAAAAAAGAGACTCAAAATATGTAAATCAAGCTTGGACAATCCATCAAGATAATTCTTATCCAAGGGCAGATTATGGTGCATATACAATTCTACATTTATTTTTAGATGACAGTACACCAAAAAATGGTGGTTTAGTATTCTATGAAGGTTCACATGTGGAACCAATTTTAAAATTTCATAATAGGATAAGTCACAAGGAAAAAAGAGAAAAAAGTGGTAAAACAAGGCCTGGACAAACTATAATCCAATCAGAGGCCATTAGAATTAAAAAAAATTACAAAAAAGTTGAAATTAATGAGAAAAGTGGAACTCTGTGTGTTATGCATGGTCATTTAGTTCATGAATCAAAACCAAACAAATCCAAAACAATGGATCGTGCTACTTATTCTATGGCTTATCTAAATAGAGGAGCTAGTATTGAAAATGTGGGAAAAATTAGTAAAAAAATAAGAATTAAACTTTATTGATTCTTTATCTAAATTTTTAAAAAAATGATAATAATAACTGGTTATAGCTCAGAAATTGGAAAATCTACATTTAATCTATTAAAGAAAAATAATAACTTCATTTTTTCTGGAAGATTTAAACCCAAATTTTTGAGAAAAACTGATTTATGGATTAACGTTGATCTTTCATCAAAAATCTCTGTTAACAAGTATTTAAAAGAACTTGAAAAACAATCTAAAATTACTGGTCTTATCTACATTTCTGCTTTTCAATCAGGAAGGCAAACATTAGAAGATCACTCAATAGAACAAATAGAAAAATCTATTGCTGTAAACTTTAAAAGTCCATTGCTAATAATTCAAACTTTGATGAAAAAAAAGTTCAAAAAATTTAGTATTGTTCTAATTGGATCTGAAGCTGCTGTTTATGGAGGAAATAATATTAGTGTTTACGCTATTACCAAATCTGCTCTTCACTCATTTCCAAAATCATTATCAAAAGAGCTAGGAAAGAAAAATATTAGAATAAATTTAATTAGTCCGTCCCTTATAAGAACAAAAAAACTGTTAAAGACAACTGCAAACTTAAAAGAACTTGAAAACTCAATAGCATTAGGAAGAATTGGGGAGCCAAAAGAGGTTGCTAACTTAATAAAATGGCTTATGAGCGAAAAATCTAGCTATATTACTGGTACAGTTATTCCAATAAGTGGTGGCAGATAATCATAAATACGATTTTTTATACCATTCTATTGTTTTTCTAATACCCGCATCAATGTCGACTAGAGGTTTCCAACCAATTTTTTTTTGTGCGTATTCGCAATTCAATGATAAGAAAGAATTTACATTTGGTTTGTTATTATCAAATTCAATAGAAAGGTCTTTTCCTGAAAATTTAATAATTTTTTTTACAAGATTTTTAACGCTTATTGCTTTTCCTAAACCGCAATTCATTAATTCATATTGTTTTTTTTGCTTTTGCAAAGCTAAACAAACAAACCTAACAAGATCATCGATGTAAAGTAAATCTCTTTTTTCTTTACCGTCACCCCATACAGTAATTGATTTTTCAGCTCTAAAGACTTTTGTTACTGTTGCACCAAAAACATGACTTTTTTCCAGATCAAATTTGTCGTATGGTCCATATACATTTGAATGCCTTATGACTGTAAATTTTGTTTTTCCAATATTTGAAAAAAATTGGCACATTTTTTCAAAATATAGTTTATTCCATGCACCACCAAAATACTTTGGATTAATTTTTTTTAAATAATTGTAATCATTTTCTCTTAACGGAATATGAGAATTATGATACATAAGTGTGCAACTGAAAAAAATAAAATGTTTTATTTTATGATCATGGGCTCCTCTTAACATTAAAGAATTTAAAACTACGTTATCTGTTATGTGGATATAAGGTTTATCTGCAATGTCTTTTATACCAGAAGTAACAGCAGCACATTGAATCACAATGTCCTTGTTAGAAAAAACCTTATCGACTGATTTTTTTTTAAGCAAATTGGCTTGGTGCCAATTAACATTTTTGATTTTAAAGGCCTTTTTTTTATTAAAAGTGGCATGTAATTCAAAATTTTTTAATTTCGCAAGTCTTTCTAAAATATTTCTTCCAATAAAACCTGTCGCACCGCAAACTAATACTTTTTTTTTTTTCATTTTTAAATCTTTAATTAATTAAACTGACATATTTTTAAATAAAGTTCTTTAGACAGTGGGCCAGATTTTACAGCACCATAATTTTCTAAAACCTCTTCGATTGAATGCATTCCTGGAATACATGTAGAAACAACATCTGGAGTTATACAAAATTTAATACAAAGTTGTGCCATACTTGTTGACTGATTAACACATAATAAATCTTCTATTTTTTTTGAATTGTCTATCCAGCTTTGTCTTGACGCAGTTGACCATTTGCTTCTATGATCGTCATCAGGAAATGATATATCAGCATCAATCTTTAAGGATAAAAAACCAAACCCTAGTGGGGTGCGAGCAATAACTCCAATCTTGTTATCTAAACAAAACTCAAAAAGTTTATTATCGATACATCTTTTATCAAGGATATTAAAATTGCATTGGATTGATGGAAATTTAATTTTTTTTAATAAAGCTAATGCATCGTCAGGTGTTTTTGATGAAACACCCCACTCAATTATTTTGCCCTCTTTTTTTAAACTTATTAATAAGTCTTCTATGTCAGGATAATCTACGAAATCATCTATATCAAAATTATGTAGTTGAAATAAATCAACATATTCCGTTTTTAATCTTTTAAGGGAATTTTCCAGACTCTGCCTTAAATATTTTAGATTGAAACATTTTTTCTTAACATTTAATAATCCTGCTTTAGTTGAAATGTAAATTTTTTGTCTATATTTTGGTAGAATTTTTGACAGGAAAATTTCACTTTGACCTCTGCCATATAAAGCTGAAGTATCAAAAAAATTTATGCCTAAGTCAATTGCCTTTTCAATTGCTAAAGTGACTTGTTTTGGGTCTATTTTTCCATAAGCTGGATAATTTTTTGTACCGCCTCCAACTCCCCAACATCCATAACCAAGCAAAGACAAATTAAGTGATGTTTCACCTAATTTCCTATAAAACATTAATAATGTCCATCATACTCTTTTGAAGATGATACGTTTCCATACAAATATGCTCCTTTTTTGTTTCCATACCATACGACTTCTTTTAACCAATTGTTAAGACTATCATAAGAACTTTCAGATCTGTTAATAAAATAATTTACCTTTTTCTTATCTAGAGTTTTTTCTTCACCTACTAATATCGACTTTATATAACTATATAAATCGTAACCTAAATTAATTTTTATATTAGTTTTTACAAATGGTTTTTTTATCAAACTTGAATTAAGTTTAATTGAGTCTTTTAAAATTTTTATATCCTCATTCGAAAAACCTTTTTTTTTTAAGATTTCACTAAATAAGATATTACTCTCTTTATAAAATTTATTTATTTTTTTTTTTCAATACTAACTTTATAAACAAATATTCATCTTGTGGCCAATAAATCCCAAGATATTTTTTTGAATATTTATATTCTTCACCACCTTTTTGAATAGAAGAAGCTTCATTTTCAAAAAAAGTATTACACTCTATAATTGTCGTAAATTTTCTGTCAGGTTTGAGAAAACTTGTGAAAATTTCTCTATAAGAACACTTGAAATAGTGTCTTAAAAGTAAAATTGGTATTTGAAAAATCTTATTAAAATGTAAGAATGCAACCCACCATGAAAATGATCTTGCTTTGATCCAGTCATTTCTGCTCATAGTACTAGTTGATATAACCAAATCTTGGTATTCATCTACGTCAGCCCCAAATTTAAGTTTTTCTCCATGGATATTAATTATTTTTGTTTTAACTATTTCCATTTTATATTTTCTTTGATATTCAATATCTCCCATTTCGGCATTCGGTAAAATTGATAAATTGCCAAACTGAATTCTGTTATGTTGTCCATTCTCAATTAACTGGAAAATACCTTCGATAAATGATTTATAGGTTTCATTTGGCAGTGCAATGATTAAGTCAGAATAAGTTTCAATACCATCTCTAGTAAATCTTTTTTGAAGTTCATAGTAAACATTATTAGAAATATTATCTCTTCTAATTGCCTCCAATGTTTGCATATCAAGCGATTGCATTGATAAAGAAACACCTTTATTAAGTCCATTATCAGCTAAAAATTTTAATATTTTATAATTTTTTTCAAGTCCGTTTTTGGTTGATTGCACAGATAAAGCATGAGGAAAACCAGTTTTTTTCTTTGATTTAGCTACAATTTCTACAATCTCATAATCTCTTTTAAGCATTCCAAAGTTTGCATCACAACAAAAAATAAATTCAATTTTCTTTTTTGCAAACCATTCAACTTCTTTTTCTATCCTATCCATATTAAATTTTGTAACCTTGGCAGCTGTCGCAGAACCCCAGTCACAAAATGTGCATTTAAATGGACAACCTCTGTTAGTTTCCCATAAAGCAAGCCAAGATTTTTTTGGATTTTTCTTTATAATATCATCAAAAATTCCATCTAAATATGGTGACGGAATAATTTCTATATCTTTAATTCTATTAGCTTTAGGTGTAGTTCTAAAAATACCATGTTCAAAAAAAGACAAAGATGGAAGATTCCTCCAGAAACGTTTTTCAAAATTTTCTAATAGAGCAAGATAAATTGCTTCTCCCTCTCCATGAACTGTAACATCTATAAAGTTGTTACTTCTCAAAAAGGTTTCAGCATTATCAGGTACATGAGGTCCTCCAAAAATTATTGTTATATTTTTATTTACTTTTTTTAATTTTCTGGCGATTTCTAATGATAGTTGAAAGTTCCAAACATAAACACTAAAGCCAACAATATCGGCTTTTTTGAATTTTTCTACTGCCTCATTTACATCAATTCTGCAATAAACAGGTTCTAAAAATTTGAATAATTCAGGGTTTTTAGAATACTTTTGTATGTAAGATTGAAGAAGTCCAATAGAGTATGGTAAATAAGAAGCTCCTGAAAAAGAGTTATTAATTTGCACAAATCCAATCGTTAAGGTTTTTTTAAAATTTATGTATCTTGGGAGCTTTAGTGGGTTTAAAATTAGATCATTATTGAAAGTATCCATTTAACGAATATTTTTAAATATTAATAACATATTATATATATCGTAAAATGCAATTTTTGTGCATAACTTTCTTTTTTACTTTTTATATAGTTTTTAGAAACTATGACATTATTATATCTTTAATTTTTTTCATTATTTGCGCTGAAGAAGGAGGTAAATTATCTTTCTTAGGATGAAAACCAGCAGTTTTTGGCTTTAAACCAATAGTATGTACATTTTTATTACATTTAAGCATTAACTTATGAGCCACGTCACTTGCAATACCTTCAACATAATCGTCGTCTAAAACTATTCCACCAAATTCACTGGATTTTAATGCTAATATAGCTTTTTTATTAATTTTAAGTGGTTTTATCCAGACCTGATGAATAATATTAATTTTAATTCCTTTTCGTAAGAGTTTAACACGAGCTTCCTCAGCATCAAATCTTGTGATAGAAAATGGAAACAGAGTTAATTTAGCTTTTTCATGGACTATATTTTCGAATTCTTTCGCATTGTCATAGCTTCTCCTATGCTCAGAAATATAGTAAACATCGTCATTTTCCATAAAATCTTTGTAGGCTAATTTGTACTCTTTTGGAGTCATTGGAGAAATAATCTTAATACCTGGCATTCGATAAAACAAAGAATGATGGGAAGAACCAGCCACAGGACCTATGCCACCTTCCATTGCAATACTTCTAATAAATATTGGGCACGAAACAGACCATATTTCTTTGCTTTTACATGCATAATTTACAATCATGGGCGCATTGTACCACTGAAAGCCTTGATATCTAACTACATAAATTGGTCTTTTTCCTTTCAATCCAGCCCCAACCACAAATCCAGCATTAGCAACATCAGCTGTAGTCACTTCTATCATTCCATCATCTTCGTAAAGTTCAGGTAATGTACCACCAACCCAACCAACAGCTGTTAGACATTGGCCGAAACATAGTCCATGATTATTTTTGAGATGATCAAAAGTTATTTTTTTTATTGTTTCTCTAACTGTTGTTTCCATAATTTTTTCACAATTCCTCGATTTTTTTTGTCAATTTCCTCAGCTTTTTTTCCTAATAGGTTCTTTTCAAAATGATATCTATCAAAAACTTCACCATCATCTCCAGCACCTGCATGCCAATATTTTCTTTTGGTGTTGATATTTAGTAATAATGGTTTTAAAAAAGCTGTTTGCATGTGTTTCTTGATATCATTAGGATCATCAGAAATATTAAATGCATCAAGACCAAAACCTTTTGCAACTTTATGAATCTGCCATGATCTTCTAACCTTTTTTTCTGTGAGAATTGAAAGATCGTTATCTTCAACAACAAACAGAATAGGAAGTTTTTTTGTAGCAGCCCATCCAATCGCACTTAATACATAGTCTTCTTCCACAGCTGAGTCTCCTACAAAAACAATTGTTGGTTTTTTTGAAGCAAAACAAGCACCCACGGCTATGGGAACTTGGCTACCCATAAGTCCATCATGGCCATAAATATTTTTCCTCTTGCATTGAATCGATGCTGATCCACCCATACCCCCTGAACATCCTGATTTCTTTCCAAGTAATTCATCAATAATTTCTTTTATACTTCCACCAAAAGCTATATATGTTGAATGACACCTATGTTGTATAAATATATCTGGCTTAATTTTTTGCTTTTCCACTATTTCTGCTACAGTGGATGGAACATATTCTTGACCTGCTGACAAATAAACGGGAAACTTTATGATCTTAGTCTTAATTTTTTTGTAAGTTTCATTCTCAAAATGTCTACAAAGAGAGGACTTTTCAAATACTGCTAAGTTAAAATTACTCATCTATTTTCTGAAGATATTTTAGTGTATCTTTCCAACTTGAAAATCTGTAACCTTTGTCATCAATATACAATACTGCTCGTGGTTTCTCAGATGTGATTTCAGTAATATATTCAAACAAACCATATTGTTTTAGCCACTCCTCAACGAGTTGTTTCCCTGTTTTTTTATTTACCAAAGGTCTATTAGGTTTAGCTTTAGCTGTAAAAATTATTATTTTAAACTTTTTAGATAATTCTTTAACTGCTTCAATTGAACCTGAAATTGGACTACCGTAACATGTCCCATCATGCCATCCTCTGTCAAAACCATGTATTACTCCGTCAAAATCAATCGCTAAATTGTTTGATTCATTTTCAAATCCAGGAGGTAAATCTTTAAGCTTTTTTTTTTTCATTAGTTAGCTGCTAGAGATAAAACATTCGTATTTGGAGAAATCTTTTCAAAAGTTTTAATCAATTTTCTTATGGTACTTATTGAAACGATATCACCAGGCTGAGTAATATTATGTTTATCACATAAAATCCCTCCTCGTAAAAAAATCAAATTTTCATTGTCACTTTTTTTTTTAAAATCATCAATGTTAATAATGTTTTCAACTTTAATTTTTATATCATTAAAATAATAAATATCTTTGGCCCCTTTTTCAGGTTCTCTAATCCAGACACAATTTTCATCTTTTCTTATTTCCTCCGACTTTCCTTCGTAGGGTTTTGCAGTTCTTCCATATAAATCATCAAGTCTAACTAAATCTAACTTATCTTTAGGCGTTTCTATTTCAAGTATTAAACTTCCACTTTCAGATAAAGATTTTGTTGAGTGAAACAGGCCTTTTCTTATCATAATTTTTTGTCCGGTCTTGACTATATAATTATTATCAAAAAAAGAAACTTCTGCTGTTCCATCAATAACAAATAATCCAGAAGTTTTTAACGGATGGCAGTGAAATGATGTAGTTTGTTTGTAATTAATTTTTAAGAACCATAATCCCACAAATTCATTTTCATATACTAAATATTCATGACCCCAGGGTTTTCTTACAATAACATTTTTGTAATCTGTATTCATTTTGAATAAATATTTTAAGCCTTATTAATCTTGATCATTAAAATAAAGTTTAAGAACTTTACCCATCCACTGCCCCATCCATTTATAATGCGGACAAGTAACTAAATTATCCGCTACGACGAAAGGTTTATCCACATAATTAGCTCCGGAATTTATAATATCATCTTTAATACTATAATACCCTGAGATATCTCTACCTTTTGTGATTTTAGCTGAGATTAACAATTGCGCACCATGGCAAATACACCCAATTATCTTGCCTGTACTATTCCAATAATTAATAAACTTCAATGCACTTTTTTCTTGTCTTAATTTTTCCAAAGATTTCACACCTCCTGGAAGTATCAACAAGTCATAATCATTCATTATTTTTTTAAATTTAGATTCATCATTAAGATCATATACAGAAATGGTACTTTCCATATAAACGCCTAGGATACCGTATATCCTTCCTACTTTATCAGACATTATATCAACTTCTAAACCATCTTCTTGAACTCTATAATATGGATAAATAACTTCATGGTCTTGAAAAGAATCCCATGTCAAAATAAGTGCTTTTTTTTTTTTCATTGCATTAATTGTTTTATTTTCCAATTATTAAACTTATTTAAAAAATTGTTATAATCAAGGCATAATTAAAATTCTTTATTTAAAAACTTTTCTTTTATAATCGAAAAGGTATTAGCTTTAATTAGCTAAGAAATAATTATCCGACTTAAGCTTGTTATGAAAAAGGAGACTAATTTATTAATTTTTTGTAAATATCTAAATAATCATTTCTAGATTTTTGTAAATTAAATCTTTTCCTGAAAATTTGTTTAGATTTTATGCGCATTTTCTTTATGTTTCTAAATTTCAAAAGAAGTTCTAAATATTTAGTTAAATCTTTAATGTTTCCTTTTTCAAACAAAAACCCATTTTTTTTATGTTCCACAAATTCTTTATTTGTAGCTATATTTGATGCTAATACTGGAACACCAGATGCCAATGCTTGTAAAAGTGAATTAGATGAACCTTCTTCATGCGATGCATTAACAACAAACTCTAAGTCTCCTAAACACATTTCGATATCATCTAAAAAACCAGTAAAAATTATATTATTTTCTAATCCTAATTTCTTAATTTCTCTTTCTAACTTATGTTTATAATTATTTCTATCCTCGCCTATAAATAGAAGCTTCCAATTCATTGACTTCAAGTTAGCACAAGCTTTTATGATGTGAAGATGATTTTTATAAGGAATCAAATTTGCAACTAAGCCAAATAGCTTTTCTGAGCTTTTGAGACCAAGTTTTTTTTTTAGATCAATCTTTTTTTGTTTTGGTTTAAAAAAATTTTTTATCACAAAAACTTTATTTTCTTTAACTCCTTCTTTTTCTATTAATTGGTCTTTTATTAATTTTGAATTAGTTAAAATCAAATCAATTTTTTTGTGCAAAAATTTTTCAACATAAAGTGAAATATTAAAATATTTCTTGTGATAGTTATTTAATGAACGTCTACTCATAATTTTTTTTTTTGAGCTAAAATAAGTCATTATACTCCCAATTATATAAGATTTAGGTAAAAAAAAATGGTATATATCCGTATTTGTAGTCAACAGAAATTTTATAAAGAAAAAAAAACTATTTTTATTCTGCTCGAGAATTTCAACTTCAATCTTTTCATCTTTGAATAATTTTATTAATCTTCCACTCTTAAAAGCAAATACACAAATCTCATAATTTTTTTTTAGAATTCTTACTAAATTAAGGAGATGTTTTTCTGTACCTCCTCCCTCAAGAGAATTTATTATAAATGTTATTTTCTTTTTCACTTTATTTTGCTGTATAATCTATTTTTTATAGCATATTCAAAACACTAAATGCTTCAAACTGAAAAAAACTAATTTATTAGTTAATTAGACGCAGTGTAAAATCTTCAGATTATTAATTAATCAAAATTACGAACTTTTCAATTTATCTTAAAATTACAACTTTATTCAAATACATTCATAAATATCTTAATTTACAATATCATATTATTTATTGGTGCATGTATAGGTTTAATTTTTTTACTATTAAAGGTCATAAAATAAAATTTGTATCAAAACCAAAAAACTCACGCCACTATAATTTAGTCAAAATAATAGTCTTTATCCTCAATATTACCTAAAGCAAAAAATTCTTTGTTTTCATAATTATTTTTTCCGTAAATCATGTTTTCTTTTTGGATGTTTAATAATGAACCACCTGAAAAATTTAGAATAGCATGTGCTGCACAAATATCCCATTCCATAGTTCTCCCAAATCTTGGATAAAAATCGGCTTTGTTTTCGCAGATTTCAATTATCTTAAGTGAAGAACCAAGTTTTTTTATTTTTGTAAATTTTTTTTTTTGTAAAAATGACTTAGTGAAACTATCTAAGTGAGTTCTAGAAATAATTACAGAGTTTCCCTTTTTCTTTTTCTTGCATATTAATTTTTTTTTATTTGAAAATGAAATGTTTTTTTCCTTAGTAAAGTAGTAATTTTCGGACCAGGCGTAATTATTTTCAGTCCAAAAGATTCTATTTGTAGTTGGATGACATACAGCTCCGAGCATTGGTTTATTGTTGCAAACATAACCAATGTTTATCGTAAATTCACCATTAGAGTTCAAAAATTCTTTTGTTCCATCAAGTGGGTCTACCAAAAAAAAGCTATTAATATTCTGTTTAGGTTTCTGATTAGATTCTTCAGAAACAATTGGTAAATTAGGAAAAAAATTTTTTAAGTTCTTTTCTATAAGCTTGTTAGCCAACCTATCAGCTTCTGTTATAGGTGAACCGTCTGATTTCGAAGTTAAGTTTAAATTTTTTTTTCCATTTTTTTTTCCTGAAATACGGTAAATTTTCATAACAAGCAGACTTGCTTGAATGCAAGACAATTTTATAGTTTCGGAAATTTTATCTATCATATTATGTAAATTGTCAAACTAAAAGTAGTCCAAATCATGGTTGCGGGGGTAGGATTTGAACCTACGACCTTCAGGTTATGAGCCTGACGAGCTACCAGACTGCTCCACCCCGCGATAAAAAACTGTAATTTTAAGGCCTGGCAGCGTCCTACTCTTCCGCACCTTAAGATGAAGTACCATCGGCGCTGA